>JACLAC010024502.1_pt1 | contig 20885 bp, 17 predicted proteins | sample 8027881 | NCBI WGS metagenome assembly JACLAC01 (sample SAMN15725517, study PRJNA655200) | protist metagenome | isolation source: fluorescence activated cell sorting (FACS) single amplified genomes of... | place: Spain: Blaines Bay Microbial Observatory, Mediterranean Sea | collected 2016-01-19 | reverse complement strand
CGATCAGATAGTCTGAAGTGTGCACAGCTTGGCACATTTCTTTTATCGCCCAGGCTAGTACCAGAATGAGAAGCGCGTAGGAAAACCCCGTTATGCCGGAGACCCACGTGCGCAGGATAGTTGAGGTCCCAAGGGGACGGCGTCCGTCGCGCAGACTCCTTCGCGTGCGGGCGAATACAAACGCCAAGCCTGAGCCTGCCAGAGAAGACAGAAACATGACTTTGGCACCGTCTGCGTTAGAGAAAACGGCTGTCCAGTAAACGCGACTGAAAAAGGAGTGCTCTCCGCGCGCTGTAATTACCGCTTCGGCGTTGCGTGCATCCCAGTGCATACCTGCCAACACGCCGAATATAACCAGGCCTACGGGGAGGGCAGCTACAGCCCAATGGCCGGCTATATCTGGATGGTCAGGCACTTGATGCGCGTCGCCGGTCATTGGCTGTGCACCTGGGGCCAAAGGCTGGTTGTGCTGGCGAGCGCGCCGTTCGGCCCGTAGCATCGGGCCATAATCGCGTCTCATAAGAGTCGAGACAAGAAGGAAAAACAGCGTTAGCAGACAGTAAAAGCGGGCAGGTAAAGCGCGAAAAAAGAGCTCGTAGCCAGAGATTCCCGTACCCAAACTGTCCATTGCATCTCCGAATAGACCGACTTCAAAGCCTATCCAGGTGCTGATGATCGCAACGCCAGCGACGGGTGCTGCAGTAGAATCGACGAGGTAGGCGAGTTTCTCTCTACTGATCCGAAAACGATCCGTGATGGGACGCATCGTAGTACCGACGACGATGGTATTTGCGTAATCGTCAAAAAAGATGGCCAGACCGAGTAGGGCCGTCGCCAGGCGCGTGGAACGAGCGCTGGCTGCTCTGCGCACGAGCGCTTCGGCAATGCCGCGGGTTCCCCCAGCAAGAGAAACGACCCGCACCATGCCGATAAGCGATGCGGTAAACCCGAGTATGAAAAGCTGGAACGAGTCGCGAAGCGGCGTCCAAACAAAATCGATGGCCGCCATGTATAGGGCGTGAAGAGGCCACATATAAACTGGGACATCGGTCGGTAGGGCAATTAATGCACCGGAGAAGAGCGCTAGGCAGAGCCCCCAAACTAGGCGACCGGAGGCAACGGCTACAAGGATGGCTAAGAGCGGTGGAAATAGACTCCAGCCATCCGTGCCGCCGCGCTCGGGCAAAAGTGCGCAAAGGAGCGCGGCAGCGGCCGGTAGAATGAGAAGACGTGCGCTAGGCATCGGCACGATGGAGAGGTCCGATCAGTCGTCCTGCGCGAGCGGTGTGACTTCGCGCGTTGGCATTGTGGACATTTCCAGTTTAAAGGCGAGTAGGTACATCATGGCACAGCCTATCAACCACCAGACGATCTGCCATATCCACGCCGTCGGTATGCCCCAAAGCCAGTTTACAGGGTCCGTTTCGTTGCCGAGCACGGCAAAGGGACCTATGGCGAAGAGAAACCAAACCAGAGTGAGCAGCCATATTGGTTTCTTCCATTTCCTCTTCTCTGGAGATAAGACAGTGTGTTCTTTCAGAAAGTCGTGAAAGCGCGCGCGGTGGGCTTGGGTTTCTGCCTCTTCCCGCGTTAGTGCACTGACGAGAATTGTGACGAGGAGATTAAAGAAGATACCCCAACCTGCACTGTGTAGCGTAAGCGGATAGCGGCCAATACCAATCAGTCCGCCCAACTCCGTGATGTAGGTGAAAGTGACGGCTGTGAGTCCCGCTGCCAGTCCCCAAGCCACGCCTTTCCCCGTAAAGAAGCGTATATAGCAGATGCCCAACAGAGCAGGCCACATTTGGAAGCCATAGGACACGGCCAGGCCGCCGAGCAGGACCAGCAAGTCGCCCGAGGCCAAGCCCACGAGGAGCGCCAGGGATACGACGACGCCAACCGTGACGCGTCCAACGGCGACCTGAGCGGCCTGTGACGCTTCGCGGTTGAAGAAATGTCGGTATAAATCGCGGGTTATAATTCCACTAGCAGTCGACATATAAGCCGCACCTGTCGACTGCATAGCGGCCAGCGCACATACGGCTAATAGGCCCAGGAACCAGGGAAACTTATCGGCCAGTGTATCGATTAAGTAGGGGACGAGGTAGTCAGAAGAAGGCAGGTTGAGCGGCGTGGTATCGGGTAAGAGGCCCATGTCGAGAATGCGTCCTCCCAATCCCTGCACCGCAGTGAAGAAAAACATGATGCCGCCAATAATGAGAGACGAGGCGAAAACCTGCTGCCAGGGAAAGGGACCCGGATCGCGATTGGCAAAGGCCCACATGGAGAAAGCCGGCGCCGACTGAATGCCCATCAGGGCGAACATATAGGTCAGGATCATTAATCCGGTCCACGGACCGCCAGCGCTGTCGAAAAAGAGCGTGCCCGCCCTCTCTAGAAAGGAGTCCGATTCGGGTCGGGTCGGAATGGCGACCATGTCCGGTTTTTGCTGAGCGAGGCTCGCCAAGCCGCTCTTGAAAGCCTCCCAGCCGCCGACTAGGTCGAGTGCAATAAAGCCGAGGGCAATGATCCCCAGAGCTAGGAGTATGCACTGGGCGCAGTCGACATAGGCGACTGATCGAAGGCCGCCTGACGCGACGTAGATAAATACGACGATCGAGAGCATAATGGCGCCGCCCTCAACAGACGCAATGGCCATGTGTTCGATCGGCGTCCCTGCCAGCAGGCGGTTGAATAGCAGTCCTGAGGCTTTTAGCTGAATGCCGAGGTAGGGCACGCTGAAGACCAGGGCCACGACGACCGTAAGCATGCGCATAGCGTCGCTGCGGTAGTAGTCGCTAAACATTTCCCCGGGCGTTATATACCCAAATCGCTTGCCAAGGAGCCACTGCCGCTTCAGGAACAGGACTCCTGTGAAAGGGATTGTTATTGCGTAAAAGGAAGCGAACGCGTAGGGCAGGCCCACGTTGTATATTGTGCCCGGGTGTCCAACAAAAGTCCAACCGCTAAACGAAGTCGCCGTGGCCGCTAGTACAAAAACCCAGAGGCCGATACCGCGTCCGGCGATAAAGTAGTCGCTGGCCGTTTTGCTCGTGCGAGCTCCCTTAACGCCCCAGAATATGCAGTAGCTCCAATAGCCCAGCGTGAAAACGACAAGCCATACCAGTTTTTCCATGTTCCCTCCCGTTCATGGATGCGTGGTGATGTCCGTTGATAGGTATACAGCGCTCTAAGCTCCGTGCTTTGGGGCTTAAAGCGCTATAGGTCGCCGCGAATTTCCTCTGCTTTGGCCACCCGCTCAATGGCAATGCTAAAAGCTGCCGTGCGCATGCGTGCCGAGCGCTCCTTCATAGTGCTGCGTACCGATTGATAGGCTTGCAGCATGTATTTTTCCAACTGCTCGTTGACGCGGTCTTCTTCCCAGGAAAAGGCCTGGACGTTTTGAACCCACTCAAAATAGGACGCAGTGACGCCGCCCGCGTTCGCGAGGATATCGGGCACGACGAGAATATTGCGCTCGTTGAGAATCTCGTCACCTATGGTCGTGATTGGGGAGTTTGCGGCTTCTACGACCATGCGTGCGCGCACGTCGCCGGCATTGTCGCGCGTGATTACGCCGCCTAGAGCCGCTGGTATGAGAATGTCGCATTCCTGTTTAAGTAGGGTATCTGATTCTATGGCCTCGCCGGGAAATCCGCTGATCGAGCGTTCGGATTGAGCGTGTCTTAGGAGCGCGGGTATATCGAATCCATCTCCGTTAAAGAGCGCGCCCGTGTGGTCGCCGACGGCGACGATTTTCGCCCCCCGTTCGCTCAGGAGCTGTGCCGTATAGGATCCGACGTTCCCAAAGCCTTGGATAACAATTCGCGCACCTTCTATCTCGATTCCTTGATCAGCCGCTGCTGCCTGCGTTACGATCGATACGCCGCGGCCGGTAGCGGCTTCGCGACCGAATGAGCCACCCAGCTCTATGGGTTTACCCGTTACAATGCCCGGCGCGTATCCGAACTGCGTGCTATACTGATCCATGATCCAAGCCATGGTCTGAGCGCTGGTATTGACGTCGGGGGCCGGTATGTCCTGCTGTACGCCGAGCGCGAAGCCAATGCGCGAGGTGAACTTTCGCGTTAGGCGCTCGAGTTCGCGTACGGTTAGCCCATTCGGATCGCAGGTGATGCCGCCTTTGGCACCGCCGAAGGGCACGTTGACTAGCGCCGTTTTCCAAGTCATCAGCGAAGCCAATGAACGGACTTCGTCAAAGTCGACTTCCGGGTGATAGCGCAGGCCACCTTTCATGGGACCGCGTGCAGCATTGTGCTGAACGCGATACCCCAGAAAAATTTCCAGACTACCATCCTCTAAGCGGAGGGGAACTTCTACTTGAATTTCTCTGAAGGGGGTTTTGAGCAGCAGGCGAGTGTCTGTGTCGAGGCCAATCAGATCGGCGGCTTTATCGAATAGGCGATTGGTATTCTCGTAGTTGTTGATCTTGCTGCTCATATACCCTCATTCGGCCTGACCGAGATTGTAGAGCATATTGGTTATTTTCCAATCTCCATCGCGCTTACTGAGCGTCCACATGACGTTTCGCTCGAGCGCGTGCTTTGCGTCGCCTCGTTTGTGCGTAACGGTTACCGCTTCACGCCCGATGGCCAGCGCTTCGAGTCCCTCCGGGCCGACCTGCGTGGAAATCAGCTGGCGGTCGATCTGATATGTGACGTGGGGTGAGCGTTTGGCGAGATACTTCTCAAACTCTTGCGTGCCGCTAAATATGATCTTCCAACTCGCTGGATCCAGCGAGTCCAAGCCGTCGTAACCGCTAAAATATTCGGCATACAGGGAGAGTAGATCACTCTGGTCTCCGTTTTCCCTGGCCGTTTCTTCACGATCGAGTAGAGCTTGGACCTCGGAGTTTGTCGCGGATTCGACCGTGGATGACTGGTCGCCTAGGTCGGCGACAAAAGACGTGACGAGCCAGCGATCCTCGCGCTTTAGGAGCGTCCAGAGACGTTCCTCATAAAGCGGTCTGCCGTCGCCGCTCTGGCGGTTAATAACTTGGCCAGAATCAATGGTCGTTGCCGTTGCTACGTTTCCACGCACGTTAATATTGGGCACCGTCCGCTCCGTATCGTAGCGATTGGCTTGAAGATCGCGCTCTAGGCTAGTCGCGAAAGATGAACGACTTTCAAAGCGTATTTGCCACGCGCGTGGGTCAGTGCTCTCGTTGCCACTGTAAGCTGCAAAGTCTTCGTCATAGGCGGATAGGACCAGCTCTGCATCACCGCGTCTGTGGCCGGAAAGATCGGCGCTCAGGGTCTGTCGTATGAGAATGGTCTCCGGCGTCTCGGCCGCTTCGCCGACCGTGCTACCCGCCAGCAAAAGCGTTACAGAAAGTCGTGTGAGGTGCGTTTTTAAGTCCATATCAGCCCTGTCCCCTCTCTGTAGAATTCAGTTGGCGAAGCGCCCATTCTGCATAGTAAGCAACCGTCGAGTCTGGATCCTCGAGCAAGGCTTCCAGCGGCCTGCGACTCTCCGGGAGGGCAATGTGCCCCAGGGCTATCACAGCATTGGCGCGAACCTGTGCGTCGCTGTCCCCAGTGGCCGTTTGTAATGCGGCAACGGCGTCGAGCACGCGTGCCTGCCCGAGCACCTGCGCCGCTCCCGCTCGCGCGAGGGCTTCTTGGCTGTCTAGCGCGCTGATAAGCTGCGCTTGGACCGTGCCCGTGCTCTTCTGAACGCTGGAGAGAAACTTAACCGCATTGGTGCGGAGGATGGGGTCGGGGTCGCGCATGGAATCAAAGAGAAAATCAACGCCGGCCTGTTCGCCCATCTCGGCAAGAGCAGCAGCCGTGCTGAAGCGGACCTGATTACTCGGGTCGTCGAGGCACTGCACCAGCGGATCTACGTGCTGACTGTCACCCAGTTCGCCCAGGGCGAGCGCGGCCCGTCGACGCATTTCGGGATCTTCGTTGTTAAGCTGCTCAACGAGTTCAGCGCTAACTTGACCAATGGTCTGTTGCAGAGCGGCCCCGTTCGGCCCTCCCTGGTTGGTCAACTGGCCAAGGAGGGGGACGCCGAAATGCTTGGCTTCAGCCAGACCATTTAGAGCGACGTTGACGTGGATGTCGTTGCTTCCGGCCAGCGCGGAGGCGATCTCTTCATACCCCGTCTGATCGTCCATTTTCATGAGTGCAATAGAGGCGTGTAGGCGAATAAGTGGATTCTCATCGGACATCTGCCCCTTGAGGGCGTCAATGCCTCCCTGTGCAAACCCCATCTCGCCGATGGCCCAGATGCATGCAATGCGCTCTGGCTCAGTATAGTCGCTAGAAATACGCCCCGTTAGTGCTCCGGTTACGCCGCGCGGCTTGATGCGGCCGAGAACGCGTGCGCTGCCGGTGCGGAGTTTTTCTTGCTCTTGACGAAACTCGCGGTAGTTCTCCCCCACATAGTGTCCGGGGTTGAGCTGAGCGGTGAGTTGGCGCGCGGCGGGTCGCCCAATGGCGATCAGCCCGTCGACCGATTCTTGCCAAGCCGGCGAATCGATAGGATTGGCCGCCATCTGTTCTACATAGTCTGTTATTTGTTGCTCAGTTGTGCTGCAGGCAGATAGAAACAGACTGGCACAAAGAGCGGTTAGAGCAGTAAAAAAGCGCATAACTACTTTCTATGTGTTGAAGTTTAATCCTCTGTGCGCTGCGACTTGCGATTGGGCGTAATTTAATGGGTCAAAGGGTTCAGATCAACCATTTATATGCTATGCGGGTGCGCGCGCTGTCACGGTGATCTGCGAAGAAGACCAAGGTACCGTTTTGTGCGCGATTTCTCTCTCAAAGGCTTGGCGCACGGTCCGCAATTTGTCTGAGTCTAAATACTGACTCAAATAGCTGGAATACGTTGGTCGCTTTTCTCCACCTGGATCAAACCAGTGGGCCAACTGCTGAGGAGTGATAAGACGCTGGCTGAGCAGGTCTTCACGGTGTAGGTGAATAGCTTCCAGTCCGGCTTCGCTAAGGTAGCCGCTCAATATTTCTTCGTCCCAAGCAACGTGCGGGTTCTCTCTGTCCGCGTAAATGGCCTCTTCAGCATCGACTAGCCGCTGGCGCAGCGCAGGAGGAAGAGCCTCCGAAGAGAGCAGAGAATGCAGTCGCTGTGCCCGACGGGAAAGCGTTTCTACCAAGGCTAGCCGTCCGTTCGGGGCGAGGCGGCTGGCCAGCTCAGACAGGACCGTGCGCTTGTCCTCCAAGCCTCCAATTGCGTTTCGGCCGCATATGCCGTCAAAGCGAAGATTCGTTTCGATCGCGTCTAGGCGTTGGCCGATATGGTCCAGCGGTCCGTAGACGATACGCGGTCGTTCTACATCGGGCAGGTGAGCGGCCACTTCCTGCAGGGCAATAGCCGAAGCTTTGTCTGTCGTATGCATCCAAACGCCCCCTTCTGGAGTGCGGCGGAGCGCTTCCCAGGCGAGTAGGCCCGTTCCTGAGTTGAGGTCTAAAACTAGATGGTGTCTTTCCAGTGAGAGCGCTTCAATGATGCGTTCTCGCACTCTTTCTAAATGATCTCCCTGCTGCCCAGCAGCGCGCTCTAACCACGCGTCGCGCGCCTTATTTGGCGGTGAAAAGCTGAGGATCTCTGGAGCCGTTTGGCTCTCCATCATAGCGGCCAGCTGCAGTTCGCGTTTGCGCTGAACTTCGGCGCCTAACGCCTTCTCACTTCCGCTATCCGAGGGTTGGTAAAATACGCGCCCCTGCAGGCTGCTGGGAAGATACTGTTGAGCGACCCAGTGATCGCGAAATGCATGGGGATACAGGTAGTTTGCTCCATGTCCAAATCCCTCGCTATCTCGGCTGGCGTCTTTGAGATGATTGGGCACCTCTTCTTCGTGCTCCTTTTCGACCGCAGCTAGGGCGTCGAAAAAGGCCATGGTCGAATTGCTCTTGGGTGCTGTAGCCAGATAGAGAGCAGCGTGAGAGAGCGGAAAGCGCCCCTCGGGCAGGCCAACGCGATCAAATGCGCTGGCCGCATCCATTACCACTTGCAGCGCGTTTGGGTCTGCCAACCCAATGTCTTCGCTGGCGAATATAATCATGCGCCTGAAAATAAAGAGAGGGTCTTCTCCTGCGTAGACCATGCGCGCAAGCCAGTAGAGCGTTGCATCGGGATCTGAGCCGCGCATTGACTTGATAAACGCGCTGATAGTGTCGAAGTGATAATCCCCCTCTTTGTCGTATAGGAGCGCGCGCTGCTGGATAGATTCTTCGGCGACCTCGAGGGTTACGACGATTCGACCTTGCGTGTCGGGCTCGGTAGTCTCTACAGCGAGTTCGAGTGCGTTGAGCAATGCGCGTGCGTCGCCGTTGGCCACGTCGACGAGGTGGTCTAGTGCCTCGTCCTCTATATTTACTTTGGTGTGAGCATAGCCATTCGGCGATTCTAGGGCGTGGACGACTACGCGCCGGAGGTCGTCTTCCCCCAGACTTTTTAGTTGAAAGACCCTGCTGCGGGAAAGAAGGGGCCGATTCACAGAGAAATAGGGGTTTTCGGTAGTTGCTCCGATCAGAATGACGATACCATTTTCTACCCAGGGGAGCAGGGCATCCTGTTGGGCTTTATTAAAGCGATGGACCTCGTCTATGAACAAGATCGTGCGCTGTGCGTGCAGTTTCTGCCGCTCTTGCGCCTCGTCAATGGCCGTGCGTATATCGCTAACGCCGGCCAAGACTGCATTGATCGAAATAAAGTGTGATCGCGTTGAATGTGCGATAACGGATGCGAGCGTAGTTTTGCTGGTGCCCGGTGGTCCGTAAAAAATCAGTGAAGAGAGCTGATCTGCCTGAATTGCGCGCCGCAGGAGACGGCCGGGCCCGAGTATGTGGTCTTGGCCTACATATTCGTCGAGTGTGCGGGGTCTAAGGCGGGCAGCCAGCGGTTGCTCGCGTTCCTGTCGCTCTGCGAGGCTGGCGTCAAAGAGATCCATAAACGTGTCATTTCTGGAGAAGTTATGGGCTGTGAAGACTATAAGTAAGTGGAAACTCTAATGCCAGAAAATAGCTGTGTGCAGGCCTTTGTCTGCAAGCAGTGGATAGATCTATTAACCAATTCTCAGGTGGTATAGCGGAGACGTATGGCCAAGAAATATCGGCATTCCCCGTCCGCGAAAAAGCGTCGCGCGGCGTCTGCTCCCGTGCCCCAGAAGTCAAATCCATTCGTATGGGTGGCCGCGGTATTAGAGGGGTGTCAGGATATAGCGCGAGAGGAAATGGGGCGTAGGCTGCGTCAAGCATGTGTCCCGCTGACGCATCACCGGCGCGATGAAATTCATTTTCGCTTTGCTGGTGAGGCGGATATGCTGCTTGGTTTACGCACCGTTCAGTCGCTTTTTCTGCGCAGAGACTTTTCCGTGCAGCGTCCGCGCACGCTGCTCAGTCCCGAACACGTAAACGCGCTGGCTGATCTGATAAGAGATGCGTGTGCAATCGGTTTAAATACGCCGCGGCACGGCCTGCGTTTAGATGCCGCCGGTGCGGGTTCGCCTACGATGCGCCGACTGGGGCAAACGCTAGCGGAGAAAGCATCGATGCCCTTTGCTCCAGAGGACGGAGACTGCTTGCTCGTCCTGCGTCCGGGAGAACGAGGATGGGAGGTGCTGTGTAGGGTCGGTGCCCGTCCTCTGGCTACGCGCGCTTGGAGACAGGTCGATTATCGCGGAAGTCTCAATGCGGCGATCGCCGCAAGTATGATCGAACTTTCGCACCCCCGCCGGGGAGATCGCTTTTTAAATCTCATGTGCGGTGCGGGTACGCTCCTTATCGAACGCCACTTGAGGCTGCGAGCAGGCCGCCTTGTGGGGGTGGATTGTTCCCCTGCGGCGATTGCTGCAAGCCGCGTTAACGCACGGGCTGCGGGCGCGACTCCAGAGCTGATTGTTGCGGATGCACGCGCTTGTGGCCTGCCGACGGGCGCATTCGATGTGATTGTTGCGGACCTGCCCTATGGCCGAATTCATGGCAAACGCACCGAGAACGCGCTTCTCTATGAGCAGATGCTGGCCGAAGTCGGACGTCTGTGTCGAAGAGGAGGGCGATCTGTGCTGATATCAGAAGATGCAGTATCCCTGAATAAAGCGCTGCACGCAGAGCGTCAACGGTGGGATATCGTAGACGAGCGCTCGATTGTGCAGCGCTCTATGCGTCCGCGCTGCATTACCTTGAGGCGGCGCGGCTAATTGGGTGCGCGTGGAAGCCGTTCGCCTTTGAGTGAGTCCATGTTTATTTTTTTGCAACGTTTCAATGCGCGGCACTCCACATAGGATGGTTTTATGCAAGCTCAGGTTAGCCCGACTCGCAGTCTTTCAGGCAGAATAGATCCGCCTTCTTCAAAAAACTATACGACGCGCTATCTGCTCGCTGCTGCGCTCGCAGAGGGAGAGAGTGTCGTGCGCTTTCCCGCAGCGAGCGACGATGCGTCTGCAATGCGACGCTGCTTACGTGAATTGGGCGCCAAAATTGAAGAGGTCGAAGACGAGGTTGGCCCGCTTGTCCGAATACGAGGATTTGGGGGACGGCCCCAAAATCCCGGCACCGTCAACCCCGACAATGCGGGAGCGGTACTGCGCCTGCTGATGGGCGTTTGTGCGCAATTGGATGAGATACGATTTGAAACGGACTATGCCGATTCACTGGGGAAGCGCCCCCACGGTGATTTGCTACGTGCGCTGGGTCAGCTGGGCGTTCAGTATGAATCAGATGAGGGGAGGTTGCCGGTTGTCCTGCGAGGGGCGGGGCTGCACGGTGGCTCCGTGTGGGTGAGCGGAGCCAAGAGCTCACAGTATCTGAGTGCGCTGCTATTTATGGCGCCGCTCATTGGCGAAAATGTAGAAATTGAAGTGCGCGATGGGCTCGTTTCCCAGCCTCTCGTGCACACGACCATAGAAGTTATGCGCCAGGCTGGCATCGTCATCGAAGCGGCTGATGATTTGCTCCATTTCAGTATCGAAGGAGGTCAGGCGTATCGGACGGGCGAGTTCTCCGTAAACGGAGACTATCCGTCGAGCGCTGCGCTCTTAGCCGCCGGTGCGGTGGCGGGCGGAGACTTCTATCTGAATCGCCTGTTTGTCGACAGTCAAGGCGAGCGGGCGGTGCTGCCTCTGCTACGCGAAATGGGATGCGATGTAAATCACGATGGCAAGTCGGTCCATCTGAGGGGAGACGGCGGGCTGCGGGCAGTGCAATTTGACGGCGATCGGGCAACGGATGCAGTGCTCGCAATGGTTGCAGCAGCGGCCTTAGCAGAGGGAGAGAGCCGCTTTTATGGAATTGGAAACCTCAGGTTGAAAGAATGTGATCGGATTAGCGTTCCGGTCCGTTTGCTGCAACGGATAGGGGTGGATTGCGAAGAGAGGGAGAGCGAAATCATTGTGCGCGGCAACCCCGAAGGGTATGAGGGAGGAATTGCAGTAGAGACGCACCACGATCATCGCGTCGCCCAGATGTTGACTATAGTGGGGCTGCGCTGTCGCCGGGGATTGACGATTCTCGATGCGGAAAATGTAAACAAGTCGTATCCAGCTTTTTTTCGCGATATGATATCTCTCGGTGCGCAGATTCAATTGGAGGACAAATGAAAATTACAGAACTCACTCTGCACGAAGTTGAGGCTTCACCGCGCGGCAACTGGATTTTTGTCCAACTGCAAACGGATGCGGGAATAAGCGGTATTGGCGAAGCGAGCCAAAGCGGCAATGACGCGCTCGTGCTTTCGGCGCTGTCTCTGATGAGTGATCGCCTCGTCGGCTGCGATCCTACACAGCCGGAGGTGCTTTGGGAGCGCATGGTGCGGTCTGGAGGTATCTTTTCCGGCGACGCGGGGCGCGTTGGGGCAACTGCTATAAGCGCCGTTGATCAAGCGCTGTGGGATATTGCAGGAAAGGCACTCGATGTGCCAGTCTGGCGTTTGCTGGGAGGGAAGCGCCGGGATCGAGTGTGCCTGTATGCCAATCTAAACCGGGGCACGCGCGATCGCAGCCCGCAGGGATTTGCCGATGCGGCAGCTCGAGCCGTGGACGCTGGATTCAGTGCGGTTAAGGCGACCCCCTTTGACGAAGTACGCTGGCGATCTATGGACCGCCCTGGCGTACAAAGCGATGCATACAGGGGCGTAGAGCGGTTAGAATGGACGCGCCGAGCGATTGGGGATAGAGTTGAACTGCTCGTAGACTGCCATCAGCGATTCGATGTACCGCTTGCCATGAAAGTCGCTCAGAAGACACTGCCGCTCAATCTCTACTGGTTTGAGGAGCCTGTCCCAAGCGATCAGGTAGAAGCGCTGCGGCACATCTCGCTGCACTCGGGGCACACGATTGCTGGAGGCGAGTCTCTTTTCGGGCGCGAACAGTTTTGGGAATACATAGAAAAGAGCGCTGTACACGTGTTGATGCCAGACGTAAAGCACGCGGGGGGCATTACGGAATGCCGTCGCATTGCAGCCCTGGCCGAGACCAAGCAGATGCCTATCGCACCGCACAGTCCGGCAGGACCTGTCTCTACTATGGCCGGGGTGCATGTGGCGGCGACCATATCCAACTTCACCTTGCTGGAATACGCGTTTGGAGAGGTCTCTTGGCGCGAAGATCTCATTTGTCCCGCAGAGGTTGTAGAGCAGGGGTATATCGCCGTGCCAGATGCTCCAGGATTGGGCATTGAGCTTAATGAAACAATGTTAGCTTCGCACAGAATAGGTTGAATTAATCGCCGTTCGTTTACGGTGAAAGAGGGGTTCCCTTTAGGGGGATGACGTGGAACCTTGTGGGGTCTGAGGCGATGAAAGTTGCTGAGGGGCGGACGGCCAATCCTCTGTCGGTTGGCGGAATGACGGTATATTCACCGTGTGCTACGCAGGTGCGAACAGGGTGTGCAAATATCATTTCACAGGACGAGGTGCGTGTATGTTTTGCAGTTTGGAGCGGGCGGTAGAACGTTTCAGCAGGGGGGATTTTGTAATATTAGTCGATGATGCGGATCGGGAAAACGAGGGGGATCTAATCGTTGCTGCTCAGTACGCCGATGCAGATCGGATTAATTTTATGTTAAGAGAAGCGCGCGGTATGTTGCATCTTGCGACGACTGAAGATCATTTGGAACGCATTGGAATTGATCTTATCGAGCCGAAAAATGCCGATGCCAACACGCCGCGTTTTGGTCTGCCCTTTGATGCCCGATCAGGAATAAGCACGGGCATTTCTGCCATGGATCGCGCACAGACGGTGCAGGCCGCACTCGACCCGAACGCCGGTCCGGGTGACTTCGTCATACCGGGGCATATGCTCCCCTTGGCCGCGCAGCCCGAAGGACTGGCCGTACGTCGGGGGCACACGGAAGGGTCCGTCGCACTGGCTCGTCTGTCGGGTCTTTTTCCCGCTGCGCTTATGTCGGAGGTGATGGCGCCCGAAGGACACATGGCTCGAGGAGATGAGCTGTTGGCCTTTGCGCGTAATACGGGAATTGACCTTATCGACGTAGCGCAGATTAGCGATGCCGTGCTGAACGCATGAGATGGCTATTGGCCATGGGGGGTAGAGGGTCGCTGCTGCAATGGGGCTTGGCTCTAGCTGCGGTGGTCTGCTTGAACAGTCGATCCACTGGGGCTGATGTTCACCCGGTTTCGGCTCGATTGCTCTCTAACTCGAGTGCTGCCACACCGGGTCAGGTACTCTCCCTCGGGGTTGAGTTATCCATGGAAGAGGGGTGGCACACGTACTGGCAGTTTAGCGGCGATGCCGGAGCCCCGACGGAGGTCGAGTGGGGTTTGCCGGAGGGATGGAATGCGGGTCCGCTGCAGTGGCCGCTGCCTAAGAAATATGAAGAGCAGGGCGATCTGATTGTTTATGGCTATGCCGATCGGACGTTGTTGATCAGCCAGGTTCAGGTCCCCGATTCGGCAGTCGTCGGAGATACGGTGTCCATTGTGGCCGATGTTTCCTGGTTGGTGTGTCGCGAACTGTGCATTCCCGGCGACGCGCGTCTCCAAATAAGCCTTCCCGTGGGCGCGGGCCAGATACAGCACGGTCTCCTATTTGATCAGACGATGGAAACCGTTCCAGTTGCGCTCCCGCCGGAGATTGGCTTGGACTACAGTCTGTCCGATGAGGGGGGCACGCGCCGCATTTTCATACGCCTTGGGCGCGGAGTCTCGGATGCTGTGCGCTTGGTTGATTTTTATCCATTGGACCTGGAGGACGCTGAGTTTCGCAGCTATACGCGTCCCTCTAATCGGATCGAGCTCTCAGTGCGTCCCTTCTCCGATCGAGTGATTGACGAGGTAAAAGGCGTGTTGATCTATGGGGCTGCAGGCGATGAAAAGCACCGCTCGGGCATCGTTTCCATAAATGTAAAAGAGGCCTCCGTCGTCGCCTATGCTCCGCTGCTTGAACGCGATTTTAACGCAGAGCACAGCGGAGTGAAGCACTCGACCATCGCGTATGTGCTCATGGGACTCATTGGTGGCCTCATCCTCAACCTAATGCCCTGCGTCCTGCCCGTAATTTCTCTCAAAGTGCTTTCGATCCTTAATCAAGCCGGCGAAAATCCTCACCGAGTCCGGGTGCTAGGATTCGCTTTTGCCGGAGGTATTGTCGCCTCTTTTGCGGCACTAGCTATACTCGTTATCCTGCTCAAGGGCGCTGGTGAACAAATTGGTTGGGGTTTTCAGTTTCAGTATCCCGGCTTTGTGGTGCTGATGGCCGCTCTGATATTTGCACTGGGATTGAGCCTTTTTGGCGTATATCATATTGCTCTACCGGGCAGTAATATCGGTTTTCGAGGAGGAGAAAGCCCTTCATCTTCTTTTTTTAACGGCGTGCTGGCGACCGTTCTTGCGACTCCCTGCACCGCGCCTTTTTTGGGCACGGCACTTGGATTTGCCTTTGCTACGTCGGCCCCCTTTATGATCGCGATATTTCTCAGTATCGGCGTTGGTATGGCGTTACCCTACGTCGTCTTAGCGCTGCGTCCGGGCTGGATGCGCTTTTTGCCGCAGCCAGGTCTCTGGATGGAGCGTTTTAAGCAGAGCATGGGATTCCTACTGATGGGCACCGTTCTCTGGCTGCTTTGGGTTCTGGGTAAACAGGTCGGCAGTGAAGGCATTATATGGGCAGGAGCTTTTTTACTCGGCATAGCACTGGCATGTTGGATTATAGGGCAATGGGTGCGTCTTGAAGACAGCGCGTGGCATCGTCGCACGGTGTATGTTGGAGCCCTGGCTGTCGTAGGCGCGTCCTACGGTCTGTTTATGCATCCGGTGCTGGTGCGTGCCCAGCCGCTGCCGGAAGTGACCGCGAATCACCAAGCGTATAGCTGGATCCCATTCACGCCTGAAACGGTGGAGGAGCGGGTTCGCGCGGGGCAAACGGTTTTTATCGACTTCACTGCGGAATGGTGTTGGACCTGCAAAGTCAACGAACGCGTGGTGCTTTCCCAGCAGGTCCTTCGCGATCGCTTTGCCGATGAAGACGTTGCGATGGTCAAAGCAGACTGGACCCATCGAAATCCGCAGATTACGCAGATGCTGCAGGCTTTTGGTCGGTCTGGAGTGCCCCTATACGTGCTGTTTCCCGGGGGACAACTCGATGCGCCTATTGTCCTGCCTGAACTAATCAGCGAAGAGATTGTTCTCGATGCACTGAGCCGCGCAGCTGCGCTGCGGGTTGCTCCCTAATCCGATCGTGTTTTCCGTAATAATACCCGTATATAATCGCCGCGAACTAGTGAGCCGAGCTGTGCGCTCTGTGCTTTCTCAGCGCATCGGTCACCGAGCGTTCGAAGTGATTGTGGTCGATGATGCGTCTCAAGACGGAACGGCAGAAGCTGTGCGCAGAGAGTTTGGGGCTTCCGTGCGGGTGATAAAGATGCAAGAAAATAGCGGTGTATCTGCGGCGCGTAATCGCGGCATAGAGCGGGCCCGAGGTCAGTGGTTGGCCTTTCTCGATTCGGACGACGAGTGGTTGCCCGATAAACTGGACCGGCAGATGGGAGCGCTGGCTAGAACGAGTCTACCGGTATGCCATACGGACGAGATATGGGTGCGCAACGGCGTGCGCGTGAATCCACATAAGCACCATCAGAAGTACGGGGGAGATATTTTTTTACAAGCGCTGCCTCTGTGCGTAATGTCGCCGTCTTCTATCGTGATTCACCGGGAAGTATTCGATAAAATTGGCGGTTTTGACGAGGGGTTGCCGGCCTGTGAAGACTACGAACTTTGGCTGCGAATTGCAGCGCGCTGGTCCGTGTGCTACATCCCGGAAAAATTGATTGTAAAGTATGGAGGACACGCTGATCAACTTTCGCAGGCCTATTATGCGATGGATCGTTTTCGCGTTTATGCGTTAGACAGACTGCTGCAGAATGTTCCGGAGCTACCCTACGAAAAGTGCGAAGCTGCTCGCCAAATGCTGGTTCGAAAAGCGGGAATCGTATACAGGGGCGCGCTCAGACACGACAACGCTGAGCTCGCTCATAGCATGGATGGATATTTGCAAAGGTGGGATAGAGAAACCCCTTAGGGCTTTTCTACCCCACTTTTAAAAGAGACTATTGAGCCGAAGCGAGCAGCTTTTTTACCTCGCGCACGCCCATTGTTCGGAGCTGTGCAATGCCAGCCCGATAGGCCTCGCGGGGCTTAGACTTATTCTGCTCCCAGCGAACAATAGTGTTGGTGCTTACGTTGAGGAGTTGACCGAGTTCCCCCTGTGAAAGCCCCAATCTTTTTCGATGCTTTTTTATGGATGTCCCTGAGAGTCGGATCTGTCGATCTTCTGCAATCGCGGGTGCCTTGAGAATCTTATCCGTGGGAGAACTGGATAGCGCCTGCAGTTGGCCAACGCGGCTCTGAAGCGCATCAATCGCTTCGCGCTGCTGGCGATTTGTTTTTTTGAGCTCTCGGATTTGCTGCTGCAGCGGAGCCGAAGCCGCGCGCACTTCTTTACGGGCGAGTCGGCTGATTTCATCTTTCAACAATTGAGCAATATTGGGCATACGCAGTCCTTTATGATTTTCTGGGCTATCGAATACTAACAGGAGATGATTTTTTGAAGGTATAGGAAATTACATAGATTAACACATAAAAACACACTATACGCAAAAAGTCAATTTTTAAAGATTCTACATAAACTATAAATGCACTGCTCAGAATAGCTGTGCAAGCCAGTGCCCGAACGATACGGCAGTTAATCCAAGAACGATATGGGCAACTACGTAAAAAAGCGCTGAGAGCAGGCCTCCGGAGCTATCCCCTTGGAGTAGGGTTAACGTATCCAAGCCAAATGCGGAGAAGGTAGTGAAGCCTCCCAATATGCCGGTAAAGAGAAATAGGCGCGCGGTTGCCGATAGGCCAATGCTATCGTCGACCCATCCGCTGAGTAAGCCTATGATGAGACAGCCCAGTACGTTGGCGCTGAGCGTGCCGTATGGAAATTCACTCTGACGGCAAATTGAGTGCACAAAAATTCCCAGTAGGTAGCGAAAAATAGAGCCGATAAACCCTCCCAAGCCGACGGCTAAAATATTGATCATATGAAGTTCCCCTACGGAAAATTATCAGGCCGCTAGATGAGAATGCGAACCTATAGAACAGGCGATGTGGCTGTCTGTATAGAGTTTTTCTCTCATGATTATTTTTGTTATAGTTGCTCATAATATAACTATTTATGGTGGGAGTGTGTGTCGATGGATTTACATCAGCTTCGCGGGTTTTACGAAATTGCGCGCACGCGCAGCTTTACTCGTGCGGCCGATAAACTCTTTCTTAGCCAGCCAGCAATCAGTCTCCAGATCAAGGCGTTAGAAGATGAGCTTGGCAAAGCACTATTTGACCGGAAAAGACGCGAGATACGGCTTACGGAAGCAGGTGAAGTGCTGTTTAAATACGTGCAGCAGATTTTTGATGGGTTAGAAGATGCGCGTAATGAAATAGCGGCCCTCGACAAAGACGTGAGCGGACGTTTGGTGGTGGGAACAAGTGACACGAACTGCACTTATATCCTACCTGATGTGCTAGAAGAGTTCCGGCGCTGCTATCCCGGAGTCGACTTGGATATTCGCAATCGCATTTCGCCAGAGATTGCAAATCTCGTGGCAACTGATGAGGTCGATATTGGACTGGTCACTTTGCCAGTCCGTCATCGCGATGTTCAAGAGCATAGCCTATTGGAGCGTCAGGACGTGCTTATCTGTAGACCAGACCACCGTTTGGGAGGGCGGAAACGCATGCGTTTAGCCGATATAACGCCTTTCCCTCTGTTGGTGTTGGAACGGGGTAGCACGAGTCGTCAGCTCCTAGACGCTGCCCTTGTTAAAGGGCACGTGTGTCCGCTCATCGCCATGGAACTGGGTGGTATTGAAGTGCTAAAACGATTTGTTGAAATTGGCCTAGGGCTTGCAGTTGTACCGCAGGTCGCCATTGCGGCGGAGGTGGAACGAGGCCAGCTCCATGCAATTCGACTTACGGGATTACCAGCGAGTCGCGTGGGGTGGATTGAGCGACGAGGACGGATGCGATCGGCTGCCGCCAGCGCGTTTATCGAATTGATTGAGGCCCAGTTGGCCAATAGGAAGGTTTGAGAAGATATGGCACAGCATCCTAATGTATTACTCATCACGGTCGATCACTGGCCGGGCCATATGCTTGGAGTTGAGGGTCATCCGTGTATACAAACGCCTACGCTGGACGCCCTTGCGCGAAGCGGTCGACGGTATGTTCGTGCCTATAGCGAAGCACCGCTTTGCGTGCCAGCTCGCAGGGCGCTTATGACGGGGTGCCCGCCTTCCGCTGTCCATTCAAATGCGGAATACACGCTCCTAGCAGAGGCCTTTGCCGCGGGCGGATACCAGTCCTATGCGGTGGGAAAACTGCATACCAAGCCGCAGCGAAGCCGACTGGGGTTTGATGACGTTCAGCTGTGCGAAGAGGGTCGGACCCAGTGGGGCGTAGTAGACGACTACGAAGCCTATTTGGCCGAATGCGGATATCCAGGTGAACAGTTTTTGCACGGGATGGGCAATAATGAGTATGTCAATCGAACCTGGCATCTGCCTGAAGTGATGCACCCATCGTGCCAGTAGCCCATTACCTTGCGATCTGGACAGAGGTTATAATGCTCGGAAAGACAGTAGTCGCAGTGACCACATATGTCTATGCTAGGCTCTCCAGTGACGCGGTCTCCCACTGTGATATGATCGCCTACAGAGGCTCCCTTTTCGACTACTACGCCACTAAACTCGTGTCCCATTACTACAGGCGTGCGTATGTTGTAGTTTATGGTATCGTGGAATACGTGCAGATCTGAACCGCATATACCCGTAGCACGCACTTCTATCCGAACCTGATTTTCAGGCAGTGGACGTTCTTCAAGAGAGCGCAGCTCAACGTGTCCACTACCCCTAGCAAATTTTACAATTCCCTGCATAATTTTTCCATTTTCTCCTTTTAATAGCACAGATCGAGCTGTGAAAAACCTATCCCAACCGCCTAAAATTTAGGCTTTCTGACCGTCGTATCAATAGCTCCGGTTAGACGAGGGACCGCTCAGCATATCATCTCTCGCATTCCCAAACAGATTCCCCCCCCCCGTAAACACCCGAAACTTATTTACCCATTTGGCTAAATAAAAGACAAAAATACCTTGATACGCGAGCTAAAGTCTTTATTTTTATTTGGTTAGGTGTATTCCACCTTCAAACGTGTAAAAAGACTCGTGGAACGTATAAAGCGACCCTTCCGCCCTTTGGGCATTATAGCACTCCTCTTGTTTTTTGGGGAGAGTCCCTATGCGGAAGCACAACAACCTTCAGAATATCAGGTAAAGGCTGCTTTCCTTTACAACTTTGCCAATTTCGTCGAGTGGCCAGAAGAGACACTTTCTGATACGACGACGCTAGTAATCGGCGTTTTAGGCAAAGATCCATTCGAAGCTGCTTTAACTCGCTTTGAAAAGCAGAAGGCCAAAGGGCGATCTCTGCGCATAGTTCAATCTGAACGTCTTCAAGATCTTCCCTTCTGCCACATGCTCTTTATAAACTCCACCGAAGAAAAGAATTTAACCCAAGTTTTTCGATATCTCGAAGGAAAACCTACGCTGACGGTGGGCGAGGTGGAGCAGTTCGCACGGCGAGGTGGCATCATTAACTTCGTCATAAAAGACAAGAAAGTCCGTTTTGAAATCAACAGAGCAAAAGCCATAGAGTCCGGACTCAAACTAAGCTCGAAGCTGCTCAAACTAGCGACGATTGTAGAAGACGAAAAAGACAAGGGCAAACGGTGAACTCATTCCGAAACCTCTCAATTAAGAGTAAACTGACAACGACCATTATGGTCTCGAGTAGCATAGCCCTGCTCTTGTCCAGCGGAGCCCTTGCCGCATATGGTTGGATGGCAAACGGTCAGGCTCTGGTGAGACACATTGACACTATCGCCGAAATGATAGGCTTGAATAGCACCGCCGCACTTGCGTTTGACAGTGCCGAAGATGCACAAGAAACGCTGTCAGCTCTCCGTGCAGAGAAGCACGTTGTTTCTGCATGGGTATATGATGAGTCGGGTTCTGTATTTGCCTCTTACCCCGAAATGTCTGCCGACACTCCCGAACGCCCAACTGAAAGTGGCCATTTTTTCACCGAAAATCATCTGCATCTATTTCGCTTGATCGAATTAGACGAACAAACCATTGGTGCAGTCTATATCAAGGGCGACCTTAAAGAGCGACAGAACCAGCTACTGTCCTTTGCTGGAATCGTTGCTTTAACAATATGTCTGTCCCTCTCTGCGACATTTCTTATCGGCACCGCACTGCGCGACCAAATTTCAGCTCCCCTACTCGACCTAACGGGAAAAATGCGGATGGTATCCAATGAAAAGGATTATCAGGTCCGCGC
>JACLAC010018122.1_pt1 | contig 20886 bp, 16 predicted proteins | sample 8027881 | NCBI WGS metagenome assembly JACLAC01 (sample SAMN15725517, study PRJNA655200) | protist metagenome | isolation source: fluorescence activated cell sorting (FACS) single amplified genomes of... | place: Spain: Blaines Bay Microbial Observatory, Mediterranean Sea | collected 2016-01-19 | reverse complement strand
AATCATGTATATCAATTTGATCCAGATTGGAGCTAAGTCGAATGTAGTCTAGATCCAATTTTCGCATCCAGAGAAGGGCATATGAGACCCTTTAACGTATTTTGGATTTGGCAGATAGGTGTTGATACCTGGGACTTCATTCCCACGCAACAGAAAAGCACAAGGCCACGTGTTTTCTGAAATTATTTTAGTACTAGTTGGGATATAACGTATGGTTAACCCTGCTCTTCGCTTTGAAGACATATTTGGGTTAGAACCATGAATCAAATTTGGGTGATGGACTGAAACACCACCTGCTTTCACGATAACATCAACAGCGGACTTTGTATCTACAAGTTCCTCTGACATACCAGAACCAAGAACACTAGGGGTCTCTGGATGAGCTTTCATCTCGTGTAGCTGAGTAGATTGAGTCTGGGGAATCACTCGCATGCAGCCATTTTCGGTGGTTGAGTCATCTACTGCTAACCATAAAGTGACGACTTCCATAGGTTGTAGTGGCCAATAGCTACCATCTTGATGCCAAAGAACCGGCCGACCGTCAACTGGTGGCTTACTAATATAATGTGAAGCAAACAGGGCAATATTAGGACCAATAAACGCCTCAGCAATATCAAGCAAACGGTCATCGCTAATCAGTCGAACCCAAAAAGGGTCCTCAGCTACTAACCTATGATGAAAATTCTCTGACCGTAAATCAGGATGTTTCTTTTGAAGCCAATCAATGTGTTGACTAGCTTCCTCGACTAAATTTGGATCAATAACATTCGGTATTGTTACATAACCATCTTTCTGATACTGATCAATGATATCAATACTGATAACTGAAGTCTTACTCATCGAATAATAGTTCCTGTTTCAAATTGCGGTTGTGTAGAAGTTTCAATAGTTGAATGTAATCGCATCTTGTTTAACTATTTCCTTGGTATGACCATACGAGGCAGCGGAAACTAACTCTTGTATTTCTGGTGTAAGTCGGTCAATAATCACCTGAGGCAAAGAAACTTTACCTTCATATTGAGGTCTATAGCGCAGAATTAAAAATTGACGAGATCGATCTTTAGGTTTCCATCGTAATACACCGTGGGTCAATAATTCCGATATGCAGAGAAAATCCCCTGCTTTTGGTGTTAGATTAGTAAAAACTGGATCCGATTCAGGGTCAATTCCATCTGGACCAGGCTTGAGCAATTCCTCTGGTCTATCAAATTCGCTCTTATGAGATCCTGGTATAACGATCAACCCTCCGTCCCCTGGGTTAACATCGGTTAAGTAGAAGAAAAAGACTAGATCATTACAAAATATTCGACCATTCTTGACTTCGTATCGTGTATACCAATACCGGCCTTCACGTGCACAGTGAAGGCCAGCTGGATTCTTTTCAACTAGTGGCCGGTCGGGATCGTATTGCTCGTAGGAAAGAGTTCCACTCACCAACCTTGGCATATCGGACGTTAATTCTTTCAATATAGGCCAAATCGATGGATTGACTGTCAATTCCTCTAAGCATCTATCAAAAGCAAATCCATGTTGGTATCGAATCAGAGGGCGGTTACCCAGTTCCTCGACGGATAATTCTTGACCACGCGGCTCAAATCCGGGTGGACGTTCATTGGGATGACAGTAGATATATCGTTCAGCGGCTTCCTGCACAGATTTCAATTTTTCGCCGGTGACAGCTCCTTCAATGTGTAAATAACCTGTCATATCAAACAAGTATCGCTGTTCATGATTCATCATATCAGAGGACGTATCTCCCATTTTCGTAAATTTTATTTTACGATATTTTGTAGCAGCAGGCAATAATTCTTCTTTCCGTGAGAATTGGTCTACTGTGTTAATGTTGATAAGGAACTCAGTTTGAAATATTCCTTCTACGACTTCAGGAGTAAATTTGATTCTCGGGGTGTTAAAACGTTGTTACTGATCATTGCTGCAGAAAGCATTGTTTGACATTTATCCTTGAATCATGGCTAGTATGCTAGTTTCTTATACTTTCACGATATGAATTATCTATCGTGAAGATTTGTGATACAGGTTAAGATAATATTCATTTAGCTCGGTAATTCGAATGGATGAGAATATATAATAGGAGGTAATTAAAAAAGCTATGTCAACTTACTTTACCATCAATTTCTCTACAACGATTTAGTATTTGGCTAAGGCTTTATTCGTATTCATACTTACGGAGAAAATAATAAGTACAAATGATCACTGTTGAAGTGTGCCTAGAAGACATTGAATCAGCCATTGCGGCACAGCTCGGGGGAGCAAATCAAGTTGAGTTATGTGACAACCTGACGGTGGGTGGAACCACACCGAGCATTGGTTTAATCAAGTTGGTCCGGCAACAAATAGAGATTGATTTACAAGTGATTATCCGCCCAAGAGGTGGAGATTTTTGCTATACCAACTTAGAATTCGAGGTAATGAAATCCGATGTAGAAGCTATAAAATCAGCTGGGGCAAACGGTATTGTAATAGGCACATTAAAACCTGACGCAACAATCGATATTCAACGGACTCAGGAGTTAGTGCGATTAGCTGAACCTCTTCCTGTTACCTTTCACCGAGCTTTTGATCACACACCAGATCCATTATTATCGTTGGAAATTTTAGCCGATAACGGAATTAGCCGAATTTTATCTTCGGGACAAGCCACATCTGCTTTGAAAGGGGTAAGATTACTAAAACAATTGAAGAAGAACGCTCGAGATCGAGTCACTATCATGGCGGGTGGTAGCGTAAATAGCCAAAATGCACCAATAATTGTAAATGAGGCTAAAGTTACGGAAATTCACGCAGGGTCAAGTTGTGTCAGATTGTCAAAAGGAAATATGAATACTCATCGTACTGATATCACTATTGACCATCGAAATCCAATTAACACTTATCCCCAGGTATCTGCCAAACTTGTTCAACAATTAGTGCAGTCAGTTCACAAAATTGTTCTATAGAATTAGAATAATGAGGAGTAGTAATAATGAATGATATAGCTTTTCAATCAGGCCAAACAGTTTTGTTCATCGGTGATAGTATTACCGACTGTGGGCGTCGTCAAGACCAAGAACAACTTGGAAATGGATACGTCCGAAAGGTAACAGAACTTATTACCGCTAAATACCCCCACCGAGATATTTCCTACGTAAATAAGGGAATAGGTGGGGATACTGTTGAAGGCTTGGAAAGCCGATGGACTACAGACGTCCTTGATCTTAAACCAGATTGGTTGTCTATAAAAATAGGTATCAACAACGCTGCAAGACAAGAAGATCTAGATGATATTTATATTCCCAAATGGGAATCCACTTATCGTCGAATCTTGAATCGGTCCAAAAATGAACTAGACTTAGCCGGGATTTTTCTTTTTGAGATTTTTTATATCGCAGAAGATGTTGAGTTCCCCCAACAGTGGTCTGTTCCTGAATACAATAAAGTGATTCATCAGTTAGCAGAAGAATTTGGTGCGCAATTAGTTCCTGTCAACATTGTTTTTCAACAAGCTGTCGTGGACCGACCAGGATTTCCATGGACTACTATGGATGGTGTACACCCAAACCCGACAGGACATAGTCTGATGGCACTAGAATTCCTTAAATTTGTGAATTGGTAGTCGCCAGCAAATTACAAAAGGTGCATCCGAGTAAAAGTTTGGATAAAAATTATCAAAAAATTCAGCGGCGGGATTTTATTGCCAAAGTCACTCAAGGCTCTACTAACCTGCTGATTGGGAGCAAAATGGTAAAAGCAGAATCAGATAAAAACACCCATTTTCAGACTGCGGGTGGCGAATTTTCTAATGAAAAGGGCAAATATCCACTATTTGTATCGACTTGGGCCTTTGGTAAAGCCGCTAACGATGCTGCTTTGGAAGATTATAAACGGAGTAGATCACGACTAAATGCGGTAGAAACTGGTATACAAATCGCAGAAGCTGACATTACTAATTCTTCTGTCGGTATTGGTGGGATTCCCAACGCCGATGGAGTGGTTCAGTTGGACGCTTGCATCATGGATGGCCCTGAACATAGAGCGGGTAGTGTTGGGGCCATGGAAGATATTGCCCATCCGATTTCTGTAGCACGTTCGATAATGGAGAATACGCCACACGTTATGTTAGCTGGAGATGGGGCTAGGAAATTTGCCCTGGAGCAAGGGTTCGAACCTGTTAATCTCCTAACTGAAGATCGTCAAAAAGAATGGAACAGCTGGCAGAAGAAGAAGAGTTCAACTCTACACAAAGACTCTCACGATACAATTACCCTACTGGCTTTAGACGAAAATGGAGATATTGCTGCTGGTTGTTCAACTAGCGGATGGGGATACAAGTTATCCGGTAGGGTAGGAGATTCACCGATCATCGGAAGTGGTTTATACGTCGATAATCAAGTGGGAGCGGCTGGATGCACTGGAAAAGGTGAAAATAGCATGCGTTATTGCTCTTCATTTTTGGTAGTAGAACTGATGCGATCCGGACTCGACCCCACGAGTGCTTGCGTAGCCGCACTAAAACGTATTGCAACAATTGATCCTCTAGGCCTAGATTTAGATATATACTTCATTGCTTTAGATAAAGAAGGTCGTTATGGGGCGGCAGGTACAGGAAAAGGATTTCAATATGCTGTGACCACTCCATACTCGAGCGAAATTTTTGATAGCGAAGCTTTAGGCTCAGGTGTTGTTGGTGTAGAGGGTGGAAATCTTTAAGATCCGCATTCTATAGATCACTTTTTCACCTTCGATTAGTAGCTTATAACAGACTACACACTTCGTAGTCAAAGGCAGAATTTGACTTCTATCAAAAATAATAATCAGGTTTCTTGGAATTTTGCTGCATTGCAATTTTTTTCTTTTGCGGCTCTTTCTCTTTTTGGTACTTACGGGATGGTCTACTTCCAGAGACGCGGATTGTCAAAAATTCAAATCGGAATTCTGAATTCTGTAGTTTCAGCAGTTTCGATTTTTAGCCCCATGATTTGGGGAATCACCAGCGATTGGCTACGAAAAAGAAAACCATTAATTGTAGTAATGCATTTGGTTTCAGCTTTATTATTCCCTTTGTTTTGGTTCTTGGACAGTCGTTCTTTCATTTTACTATGTTCTATTCGAGCAATATTTTCATTTTTCTTTCGGACAAGTGTTCCATTGATTGATGCTTGGACATTAGATCACTTATCCCGCGAGGGGGGGGATTACGGAAAAATTCGAAGCTGGGGTTCAATTGGTTATATGATCCCCCTAGTTGCCTCCATATTTATTTTTTCTTCTTCTTCCGAAGGTCAGGCGGAAGTTCTGCTTCCCATGTTTTTTGGTGTTTCGTTATTTCGGATTATATCTGCTATTCAGGCTATCTTTTTACCTGATTATTCAATTGAAAGACGAGAAGAAATTAATTGGAAAGCACTAAACATATATCTACACCCGTTTGCCTTGGTATTCTTTTTTAGCGTTTTTATCCGTACTTTCATCTTTGCTCCCTACTTTGCTTTTTTCAACATATATCTTGATCAGCTAGGCGTGGCTGATAACATGAAAGGTTTACCTTGGATTTTTGCCGTTGGAGCTGAAGTCGTTATGATAGCTTTTTCCGGAAGTTTGATCAGGCGATTTGGTGCTGTATCCGGTATTATTTCAGCATTCATCGCGATGTCGATCCGTCTCTTTGTTTTGTCAGCCACACCCAGTTGGGAAATGATCTTGTTTGTCCAACTACTTCACGGATTTACTTTTGGAGCCTATCATCCTGCATCTATTCAAATCATTAACAAAATAACACCAGATTTTTTCCGGGCGACTGGTCAAACTTTGGTATCCGTCGTTGGTGCATCCGGTGGGATACTCGGTAGCTTAGCCGGTGCAGTCTGGGCTGAGACAAACGGCTACACAATTCTTTTTAGAAATTTAGGACTTTGTGCCTTGATAGCCACGATTTTGATGTCAATATCATTTTCGGTGTGGAAAGAGTAGATACTTAACACCGCCTTTTATTCTATGAAAGGGGTACGAATTAGCTACCGGTTGTATGTTAGAAAATATCTTCAGACCTGTATAAAAATTTTAGGCCTTTACACTTAGTTGTCTATTTGGGTGAAATAGAAATTTGATCGACGAACGCGATTAGATGTCCGACGGTGTAATTGCTGAATTTAACGAGGATTGATTGTGGTAACTTTATTTAATTGTCCATTCTACATTCAAAAATTAATTAGCTAATTCTTACTATCTGTAGTATTTCGTACTCAGTAATTTGATAGTTGAAGGATATTATGACTAAGACTAAACAAACAAAAAAACGTAAAAGACGCAAGAGAAACCTTGGAATAAATCAAGAACTAGCTAGAAAAATGATGTTTGAAAAAGAGGTTGAGACCTTGACCAATAAATTTTTGAACAATCCCAACTATTGCCCCTTAATAGAAAACTCTGATTACCTTTTAGAAAATCATCCAGACATTTTCACAAATTTTGATCATATTAAAGAGTTAGATGAACAAGCAATAGTTTGGGATAGGAAAAACGAAGTCTTGGTTAATATGAAACGAGAGATCCTTCTTCAGTGGGCCATAGAAAATGATAAAACGGGAGTATGGGCAGGTGAGTTGCTAGAATTAACTGATGATTTGATTGAAGAAATTTGCCAAGAACCAGTCCGGACTTATGACGGTTGCTTAGTAGCCTATCAGCAAGAAGATTTGCAGAAAGCTCGAGCAGATGGACTTAAGTGGAATCCCGTTAGAAGCACTCTCATGTCGCATAATTCTTGTGAGAAAAGCCAAAACCATGAAACCTAAAATAAGATTAATACCCTAATGTTAGGGGTTACTCTGTTTTGTCTTTTCGCTATCCAATTGAAATTACAATACCGCAGCAGCAGGTTGCCAATATATTTTTGATTTCTCTCCATTTGAAAATTCTATGAACTGATGACTCTGATCTTCAGAGAGAAAATGGTTGCTAGCCAATTGCTCGTCTAAAGAAACAAAATCTGTTTTATTGGACTAGATAAAGAATTAGCAATATTAAGCAAATAATTTACTATTATAGGGGTAATCAGGATGATATTTTCTACAACTAACTCTCTCGAAGGAAAAACCATAAATCAATATCTTGGTGTAGTTTCCGGTGAAGTTATTTTGGGAGCTAATATTTTCAAAGACCTGTTCGCAGGTATTCGAGATATTGTAGGTGGACGGTCCGGTGCTTATGAAAAATCTTTACAAGATGCACGAAGCGCAGCATTTACAGAAATAAAGGAGAAAGCCGAAAAATTGGGAGCAAATGCCGTCATTGGAATAGATATTGATTACGAAACAATAGGTACAAACAGTAGTATGTTAATGGTTTCAGTTACCGGAACTGCTATTGAAATTTCATAAATCTTTGTCAGTTTATGCGAGCAAAATTATCAAACGCCTATTTGATCGTTCCAAGGTATCGATATTGAGTCAAGGTGAATAACACGGCTCCTGCTGTTTGCAAATTTCCACGATCTCGGCGCTGATAGCCTCTTTTGGTATTAAAACCATGATTGAAGGTAAATCCTGCAGACCGTCTATCAGCTGTCGAAGTTTCTAGACGCTTCTCTGTTTTTAGATCTTCTATAGAATCAGCCATTGTGCAAATCATTCGGCCTATTAATCTGAAGTGATTTGGTACAGGCATACGGTTCATCATAGTTAAAAGTATATTCGCGTCCTGTGTGTAGAATCAGATGAATATCAGCTTTATTTCCCGTGATATAACCTATATGCTGTAGAAATTTTAAACACTATCCCTGATTTTCCGATCGTATTTACTTAGTATTAGTTTCTCCAAATTTAATTAATCTCAACAAGTTTACTCTACCCTCCATAAGCAGTATCCAAATCTCAGCTGTTCATGATCAGCTAATACGAAATAAGTAAGGAAGACATCATCAAATATAGAAAGAACCACAGCAACAGATAGAAAACTTCTTCAACTCTAAAAACCGTTGGTAATACGGATTAAAATGATTCGAGCTAAACAATCCAAATTAACCGTGAAGTCTGTTTCTGAAAGGACATAGTCTTCTGTGAGCCTTAACTAATGAATCTAAGTTCTATTGACGAAGGCTATCTTGATTAAACCCAATAGAATATACACAAATGAAGAAGAAAATAGACCGAAAAAGGTTAATAACTGGATTGTTGGTATCCGCCAGTTTAGGTGTTTGCAACGCTCATAATTACTATCTTCGAATTTTTCACCCAAGATGCAGTTACAAATCTATCAACAATAGTGGGACCAACTTATAATGATAAAACTGTTATGCATTTATGATGTAGCCGTTTTTTTACTTTTGTAGGATGTATAAAACAATATTTGAAGTTGCACAGATGGATTGTCCCTCTGAGGAAAATTTAATCCGTTTAAAATTGGGAGAAATTTCAACGATATCTCATTTATCTTTTGATCTACGCAATCGAAGATTGACCATTTTTCATAGTGAACAGATAGATAAAATAGAACGATTACTTATTGAAATAAATCTGGGTGCAAAGAAAATTTCAACTGTAAAATCAGACCTGATAGACTTTACAGAGAATACCGATCAGAGAACCTTACTATGGTTGGTATTGGGAATAAATTTTGTCTTTTTTATCATTGAAATAGCAACCGGCCTTATTTCAAAGTCAATGGGACTCGTTGCGGATAGCCTCGATATGTTGGCTGATAGTTTCGTTTATGGAATTAGTCTATTCGCCATTGGAGGAACAATTATTAAAAAAAAGAGAATTGCAACGATTGCTGGATATTTTCAAATAATTCTTGCAGTTTTTGGGTTTGTGGAGGTTTTGAGAAGGTTTCTTGGAGAAGATAAACTACCAAATTTTTCGACGATGATTATTGTTTCTGTGTTTGCACTTTTGGCTAATGTAATCTGCCTCTATTTATTACAAAAGTCGAAAAGTAAAGAAGAGATCCATATGAAAGCAAGTTTAATTTTCACCTCAAATGACGTAATTATCAACTTAGGAGTCGTCCTCGCAGGGGTCTTGGTTAATTGGTTAAATTCAAGTACACCTGATTTGGTTATTGGAAGTATTGTTTTAGCCCTAGTTGTACAAGGTGCATTGAGCATATTAAAATTAGCAGAGTGAATTAAACGTATTTGGCTTTTAGGTCAAATGATTGGAAAAATAGTTATAGGTATTAGATTCGATTGTATAGGCATGTACGTGTTATTTAGTTTGTTTTTAGCCACCTAAAATGAAAATTGATCTAGGGCTTTATCAGTAGAGCTAAGGTTAGCCTGAGAAAGAAGGTTTTTGGTGAAAAAATATATATTATCCTGTTCAGTCTAGTCGAATTGGGTGGTTATGCTGATATCGTCTATCTAAATAAGTGTTATAGAGTAAACCAGTGGAACTGTGAAAATTGAAGTTAATGGTCGCCTTAAATCTAAAAAAGTTGTCATGGTATGTGATATTGGGAACATGAAGAAAGTAGAAATAGTTATTAACGAAAAGGTCTCATTAATAACTATGTATGACAAAGTGCCTAGGAAGCTCAAAACTAGGCACTTTGTCGATGTAAAACTGGATAGATGATGAGTGCTTCAACTACCCAGTGTGGTTTTATTAGTTACATAAGAAAGGAGTAAATATGTAACGCCAAATTTATACTTCTTCAATGTGAATCTAAAACCATAAATCAAGATCTTTTAATCGATTTATGGTTAAAAAACGATTAAGAAAAAGGAAGAGAGCTAAAATCCTATGGTTTGATTTTAACGTATACCGTTTAGAGTATATTCTGGGGGATTTTCAAACTGGCCAAAAAACATAGAAATAATATTACTAGATAGCAAAATCAATCAACGAAACATGAGTAGATACTACTAATAGATCTTTTTTAGTGTTAATCCTTATTTCAGCATAGCTAACACGATTCTTGGTAGTTGATTGATAAAGAATTGAAGAAATTTGAATGTCGAAGATCGGAAAGCTTAGGTAAATTCAATATAGTTTTCCAACTCGTATGATATTAAGCCGATTATTTTCCACTCATTGCTATCTTTTCTTAACAGATATAAAGCACTTGAACGATGATATTCCGAATCATCCTTTTTATATCTAGCAAATATATTGCTAACTATGGCATTCTGATCATCTAACAACTTGACTGATGATTTGACTATAGCTATAGTCTTGGGGTAAGGTGTCAATCAAACCAGAATAGAAGTTTCTTAGATCTCCTTCATTATCCAAACTTTTATGTGTATTACCAAAAAACAAAAAAGTTGGATAAGAAAAGCGAGTAACTATTTCATCGATATTTTTCTCAATAAAACCTTCATGATATCAATCCATTGTTTTCTTTATTAATTGAGCATTTTCTGAGCTGATACTGGAATCAAATTGCATGTCTTTCCCTCAAGATTACTTGACACATTGGTATTTATTTTTTAATTGTGTGATTGTAAAAATAGATTAGATCGACAACATTTGAAGGGCTCATGATACAGAGTGTATCCTCGGGTCTGTATAAATTGGGTGAAATATTTCACTGCCGTATCATGAAAAAGAATCAACATTATTCTATAATTGGGTTTGTATTCAAGTGGAATATTTGAATCGAAGAGTTTATTTAGAAATTATCTTAGTCTTTTTCTCGAAGTTGATGCTAGCAAATTAACCTTACTGATTTTGAATGTTGATTGAGAACAACGGGAACTCAGATGGGTTCAGTGAAACTAGATAATGATTCTAAACTAAGCCCACTTCTTGACAAAGTATCTAGGCTTTGTGCCGGTGAGTCTGTCAAAATAGAAAAAAGTTCATTTCTAAGTTGCATAAAACTTTTTGAGCCAATTGGTTCCTCTTCTTCTATACTAGCTAACCTGCTTAAGGCATCCATAGCATAACCAACACTGATGATATTTTGATCTTTCTGAATTACTTCTTTCAATGCTTCTATAGTTATATCGAGAGATGATCCTAGAATGGATGATCCTTTCGAGCAAAGAATTACCATTGACCATAGAACATTTTCTCGTACTGAGGAACGAACTGGTTGAAATCGATCTAAGCCCAAATCGAATCCACCACCTTCACACACATCGGACTCGTCAGTAGGTCTTACAAACTTAATACTTCGACCTTGTGCCAGATCCATGGCTAGTCTATTTTCTTCTTTGTTTAAGCTATCTACCAACACTTTTAAACAAGAAGGAATTAGTTGATTACCAATACCAGTAGAGGCTGACCGGCGCCCCAAACAACCCAGTGAACCTGCGGCGACAGAACGAACATAAACAGATGGATCATATTCCAACCGACCAGAGACAGTTTCTAACACTTTCTCACTTAGCTCACAGGCGTCCCCCAAGGCATATACGCCAGCTTTTCGAACCCATTTCAATGGTGAGTTGGCCGCCTTTATAAGTGTTTCAGTAGCTTGATTGCCAACGGCAATTAACCCATAAGTGGCGGCTCGACGTACGTTCTCTCGTTCATCATAGAGAGCATCTTCTAGGATATTAACGGCCAAGTTCGAATTCACGGTATTAGCTAATCGGTAGGCTGCACCAATACGGTCAGGTTCTGCCGAGTCATTCTTTAAGCGCAACTGATGACCCAACTTTTCAGCTTCTTTTTGGTCCTGGGACAAGACCTGAGGTGGACCTTTTCCTGTTTTAGTCCAATGATAATGGTAACGCCAAACCGTAGTTATATCAGACCCCACAGAAGTTAAGTCAATATTTGTTAGTGGGTCCTCACCTAGGTTATTCCAGTCGATTTTGGAATTCAACAAATCTCGAGTGTCCGGCTGAATAGGATCAGTCGTTCGGTAGATCCAGAATCGCCACATGAAACGCGGATTATCTTGCCAAGTACGCCAGTCATCACGGCGATGGTTGCCACGGTGAAACATATTGTGGGAATAAAGAATTACGCTACCAGCAGATAACGGAGCGGCCTCAAATGGTTCAACCAAAGGCCATTGCAAATCGGTAACCGCTTGCCTCATTCTCAGATCATGATCAGTTAGTCGATTAACAATGTCATCTGGGTCATAGGTTGAATTCGGTCCACTTACAGTCTGGGATTCCATACCTTTTAAGTGATAATTGAAATCAAGATGATCGGCTCCAGCAAAATTATCGTGATTCTCCTCATGATTGAAAGTCCAATATTGTGAATAGGGAATAGTAGCTGTGGGTCCCATGTCATCTGTTACCATTTGTGGGTAATAAAGCATTTCTATTTGTATTGTTTGATGATGGCGCTGTTTCCTGCTATTTCGGGGAGCATTGTCATCCTTATGCCAGTGCTGATCACTACCTCCACTAGTCATGGAACTAGAAGAAAAGGGTACGATAGCCCAATTTTCACCTATCAATTGATCGCAAGCTTTCACTAGTCCGGGCGAATTGATAATGTCCAATATCTGTGGTATTGTCGAAGGCCTGATTCTCTTTCCTTCTCTAATAGCCTGTTTTTGCTTTTGGTAAATTTGGTGGTGTATACCAGGAGGTAACCCCAGACTCTCCGGGGACAGGATTACTAGTCCTCTATTCGTAAAATCAAGCAAAAGTCTCTCTGAAGAAATATATTCTGATCCTAGTAGATTGCCGGTCGAATCTTTTGTTTTTTTACCACTCAATTTATTTAAATCCTCCGAAACTTAAGTCATATTCTCGATATCGTTTTCAATGGCTTGTGAATAGATTCATGGATTTTACTCTAATTTCACCTTGTCGAGTGAAATTTCAGGATCTAGTTGACGATAGATTTAGCCCCGCGAGTGTTAGGCTTGATTGTTCATGTAACCTGAATCCTATACAATAATCAGAAATAAAAAATTGTCTGTGTTTTCATCTGTCTTGGCTATTTTTATTGGGTTGGAGCATCTTTATACCTTCTTTATACATGGAAAGATCTATGAAACAAGTATGAATGTTATACAGAATTGTTCCAATAAAAAGGGAAACTGCGGATATCAGTTTCCCTGTTTCCTCAGGCAAAATACCAATCCCACTAACCAGAATCGAACCAAAGAATAAACCAAAGAAAAATGCAATTGCCCAATTCATGGTATCACTATGCCATATAAAATCAAGATTCTGCAATGGTGTTTGCCAATGTATGCCTACATTATTGGCAAATAGATAAATCATCCGCCTCGATGGAATTAGATTGGTATCTCAATAGATCAAAAAATTTATTTTCACCGACGAGTAGCCCCTTGTATAGAAACTGGACTTGGTGTAGATTTAAACGATTACTATTTTTTTGTCCTTGGAGGGAAAGAATGAGACAGAGCACGTTAACAGCAGAAGAAAAATTTGTCATCGATTTACAAGGATATATTGTCATACCTGAGGTTTTAACAAAAAGTGAGGTTAGCCAACTGAACAAATATATAGATCAATCTGATCGACAGGGGAAACCAAGTTTGTGGGGCGATCAGTTCAAAAACTTGATCGATCATCCTAAAATTCTCCCTTATTTGTTGGAACTTTTGGGGCCATATGTACGACTAGACCACGACTATGCCATTTTTATGGATGCAGGAACATCAAAAGGTGGGTTGCATGGTGGACCGGATGTTGTCGGTGACCACTGGTATAAGTATCGAGATGGAACTATCAGGAATGGATTGAGTGTGATGACTTTTGCTCTATCCGATGTTAACCAAGGAAACGGTGGTTTCGCTTGTATTCCAGGCAGCCATAAAACTAACATGTTGCGATCCGTACCAGGAGATGTCCGACAGTTTAAACGGGACACTCATTATGTAGTACAACCTACTATGAACGCGGGCGATGTCCTTTTCTTTACTGAAGCTTTGATTCACGGTACCAAACCTTGGACAGCTAATCACGAGCGCCGATCACTTTTGTACAAATATAGCCCTGGGCACTCAGCGTGGAACATCAATTATCCCAACGAAGAATCATATGGACAGTTGACCGAAAGACAAAAGAGAATGCTCTTACCACCCTCCATTGGTCATAGGCCTAGAGTTGATAAATTGTAGGGTACTAGGCAAATATTGTCTTCATTTCAGAAGGAAGAATAGGAACTGCGCCAGACCGAGAACAAACATAAGCTGCCACCTGATTGGCTTTTTCGTTAATCGTTTCAAATTCAAATTGATTAAGTAAACCCATTGCCAAAGTAGCAGTAAATGCATCACCAGCACCAACGGTGTCTTTTACTTCCACTGATAGGCCCGGATGGTCAAAAACTCCGTCTTCGGTTAGCAAAACCGCTCCTTCGCCTCCTCTAGTAAGTGAGACTAAATCTAATTCAAACTTTTGTTTTAGCTGTTCCAACTGATTAATTGTCTCACCTGTTAGGCCTAAGATAGATTTGACCACTGGTAACTCTTCATCATTCAGTTTTAAAAGATTCGCAAGTTCCAATGATTGAATAATCAATTCATCACTATAATAATCTTGCCTTAGATTGATATCAAAAATTTTCAGACAATCGACCGGTACCAATTGTAGGAACTTTTGAATAGTTTGCCGAGATTTCTTGGATCGTTGATCCAGCGACCCAAAACAAACAGCATTAGTTTGTCGGGCTAGATTCTCTATTTCAATTGACCAAGGAATAAAGTCCCATGCCACATTCGGAGTAATATGGAAACTTGGCTGGCCCTCATTATCCAAATCTACTAGTACTGTTCCTGTGGGATATTTAGTCGATTGAGCAATAGCTTCAGTATTAACTTGATATCGTTCAAAAACTTTCAGTATATCTAGTCCCATTTGATCTTTTCCAATACAACTGACCATTGCAGATCGTCCGCCTAACATTTTGGAATGACAAGCAAAATTTGCGGGTGCTCCACCAAAGTGAGTTTCATCTGGAAACACATCCCACAATACCGCTCCCAAACCAACAACTACAAATTCCTTGATTGATTGCTCCATATCGTCTCCTTACGATTGATTCTTTCAAATTTAGATTTTTTGCCATTTAGACTGTAACAACAAACCATAACAAATTGGGAATGTTGGTCGCTCATATGGCAGAATTAAGGTGCCATTTTGATTAGAAAACTAGTAAATCTAGACCTCAAATAACATAATTGGATGAAGTTACTCTCACACACCAATCAATTATACGAAAATTAAAAAACTTGACCAAGAAAATATATAAATGAAACCGTTAATCCGCACATTCATTACAAATCCTGTTTTGGTACACATGATTACAATTGGAGTAATCGTATTCGGTACCTTCAGCTTTCTTACTATGCCTCGAGAGCTAAATCCAAACTTAAATTTCTATTGGATGATAGTTGAGGTTTGGTATCCAGGTGTATCACCAGAAGAAATTGAAAAACTAATTACTAAACCAATAGAGGATGAAATTTCAGATGTGGATAACATTAATACGATCACTTCATCTTCGGCTGAAGGTCGATCAATAATCAGTATCCAATTTGAACAAGATATTAGTGAAAGAGAGTTTAAGCAGTCAGCCCAGAGTTTACGAACAGAAATCGAAAAAGTATATCTACCGGAGGATGCTGAAGACCCAATAGTCATTGAGCTAGATTCCAGTGATTTAGAGTCGATGTTGGATGTGGTCGTTTCGGGAGACCTTCCTGAGATTAAAATTAAACAGATTGCTGAAGATCTCCAAGAAATGATCAGGGAAATCGAAAATGTAGCTGATGTCAGCATGCGAGGAGATCGAAAGCGCCAAATTCGAGTTTCAGTTGACCCTGACCGATTAAGCCAGCACGGTATTGCTATCGCCGAGATTGCTACTGCGATTTCAGCTCAAAACCTAAACATCCCCGCCGGAAAATTGAAAGTAGCTCAAGCAGAATTGCTACTACGTACCATAGGTGAATTCGAGACGGCTGACCAAATTTATGACGTGATCATTCGTAAGTTGCCACAAGGTGGAGAAATTAGGGTACGAGACTTAGCGACAATTGAAGACGATTACGAAGATTGGCGAATAATTACGAGACTGAATGGCAAAACATCCATTTCCTTATCAGTTGCTAAGCAATCAAAAGGTAATACCATCAAGATCGTTGATCAAGTCAAGACTGTTGTTGAGAACTACAGAAAATACCGTTTGCCAGAATCTGCTTCTATCACTTTAGTTAGCGACTCATCAACTTTTGTGAAAAGTTTTATTCAAGTTCTTGAGACTAACGCTTTTCTAGGCATCATCTTTGTAGTCATAGCTCTTTTCATTTTCATTGGTATTCGTAATGCTTTATTTGTGGCGGCAGGAATTCCCATAGCACTGCTGATGACCTTCACTGTCATGTACTTGAATAAGCAATCCATCAATCAGAGTTCTCTCTTTGCTCTGGTATTGGTCTTAGGAATTGTAGTTGATGATGCTATTGTGGTAATTGAAAATATCTATCGAAGACTAGAAAGAGGTGAGCCTCTAACTACGGCCTCAATTGAAGGAACTAAAGAGGTTGCTGTTCCAATATTGGCCGCTTCATTGACTTCGATAGCTGCTTTTTTACCCTTGGCTCTACTACCAGGTTTGATTGGTCGCTTCATGCGAGTGATACCAATTGTAGTTAGTCTTACGATCGTTACCTCGATCTTGGAGTGTTTCTTTATTTTACCTTCACATATTGCTGAGTGGGGTAAGGTTGTGCATTCGCCGGCCAGAGATCGGCTAATGCTGAAATTACTCAACCCTTACTCTAAAATACTAAAGTGGGTACTCCGTTGGCGGTACTTGGTCTTGATCTTAGTATTCATAACAATTGGAGGCAGTATTGGTTTAGTTGCCAGCGGTTTAATTCCGGTGAACCTATTTGCTTCTGATGAGTTACCAATGTTTTTCGTTGGTGTCACACTCCCTTCAGGTGCAAACTTAGAAGAGACCGACCGCGTGATGAGACAATTTGAGGAACGAGCGCTATCTTTGCCATCATCTGAAGTCAATGCCGTATTATGCCGAACAGGCTTTATTACTAAGAATAATGAGCGTGCGGTGATTGGTAGTAATACGGGCATGTTGGTCCTAGATTTGGTGGAGGAAAAACAACGACAACGCAGCGTAGAAGAGATCATCGGTGACTTACGACAGAGATGTCAACAGATAGCAGGTCCAGAATCGGTCGAATATATAAAAAACGATTCTGGGCCACCAGCAGCATCAGATGTAGAAGTATTAGTGAAAGGTCGTTATTTTGACCAACTCGAGGGTCTTTCCAACGAAATTCAAGATTTGCTGTCTTCTACAGATGGTGTCTTCGACGTTCAAGATGATTACCAACTTGGAAAAGAAGAACTCAAACTACAAATTAAGACTGACAAAGCCCAAGAATACGGCTTGAGTGTAGCGCATATTGCCCAATCTATTCGCCGTTCCTTCGATGGTTTCAAGGCAACTGTGATTCGCGACGGTGATGAAGAAATAGACGTCGTTGTTCAATACGAGAAAGACAGGCGCCAGTCTATCCAAGATCTTCAAGAAATGAATCTTGTAACTCAGCCAAGTCTTAACGGGTTACCAATTATTATTCCCCTAAAAGATGTAGCTAGTATGTCACGACAAAAGGGATACTCTACTATTGAACGTTTTCAAAGAGAGCGAGCGATTACTATTCGCGCTAGTGTGGATAAAGATAAGATTCAGCCAGCTCAAGTTAACCAGAAGGTACAAACCTTCTTCGACCAAGCTGGAATCCGTTATCCGGCTTGTAGTATCAGTTTCGAAGGCGAATTAGCCGAGATTAATTCAGCTTTCTCTGACGTTGGAAAGCTTTTTGCCGTTGGTATGTTGCTAATCTATTTTATCCTGGGCACTCAATTCAAATCTTTTGTACAACCAATTATTATCATGATGGCTGTACCATTTGCTTTTATGGGTGCAGTGCTAGGGTTAATCAATACAGGACAACCACTATCGCTGTCTAGCCTATTCGGTATAGTAGCTCTTGCTGGTATTGTGGTCAACGACTCGATTGTATTAATTGACTTTATCAATCGTCGCCGACAAAGTGGTGCGAACAAGTGGCGAGCCGTAATAAAAGGTGGGCAGACTAGACTCCGACCGATAATTCTTACTTCTATTACTACTATTTTCGGCCTATTACCCATGGCATTGGGTATTGGTGGTAGGTCGGCAACTTGGATGCCAATGGCCAGTACTATCGTTTGGGGGCTAACCGTCGCAACTCTACTGACCCTGTTCGTAATACCGGCTTTCTACATAGTGATTGATGATTTCTTTCCGTGGAAAAACCGGGAACATGAACCGGAGCATGAGTGATTGATTTATAGGCACAATACATCAATTTCTATTAAACTAAGTGATGAAATTAGCTAGAAATAGACACCGGGTCGAAATCATCGATCTTGATAAGTTGTCTATCTGATTGGTTTCGCCACTTAACTTCGATGCTGTCAACGGATAAGGTCTTTTGGCTGACTGTCACCCGTAAGGGTAAACCAATTAGGTCGGCCTCTTTAAACTTGAATCCCGGGCTTTCAGATCGATCATCGTACAAAACTTCTAAACCTTGACTCGTCCAATCTTGGTAAAGTTGCTCAGCTGTCTCTACGACTTTCTCACCTTTACCAATATGCATTAGATGAATTTGATAAGGAGCTATCGATTTGGGAAAAACTATACCATCAGCATCGTGATTAGCCTCAATCGAACTAGCCAACAACCGTCCTACACCAATTCCATAACAGCCCATGACCATTGGTTGTGATTTTCCGTTTTGGTCCAAATAGGTTGCCTTCATCGCTTGGCTATATTTAGTGCCCAGCTTGAAAATATTACCAACCTCGATACCCTTTTTAAGTTTGAGGGTGCCTCCACATTTAGCACACACCGACTCATCCTCAGCCAAGGCCAAATCAGTAATAATATGGGCTTGAAAATCACGATCATAATTAGCATTTTTGAAGTGATAACCGATCTTATTAGCTCCAGCTACCAGATTCGTAGATTTTGTTACTGAATCATCTAGAAAAACTTTTACGCCCTCAATTCCGATGGGGGACGCATAACCGGCTACTATATCATTAGCTTCTAATTCTTCAATAGTGGCCGGTCTAACTTCCTCTCCGACTGCATTAGTCAATTTAGTCAAATTGACTTCTAGATCGCCACGAATAGCGACGAAAATGACTTCTCCTTGTACGGTGGTGTAAAAAACTGCTTTTAAGGTTTGGTTTTGTTGGACACCCAAAAATGTTGCAACTTCTTCAATCGTCTGTTGGTCAGGAGTTGCAACTTCTTCTAAGGGTTTCATTACTTGAGTCTCGGTTTGTCCTTTTTGGAAAACGGCCACTTCCGCGTTAGCCGTGTAGTCGCAGGAAGAACATAAAATCAGGTTATCTTCACCTGAATCGGAGACCAACATGAATTCGTGGGCAGCCGACCCACCAATCATACCAGTGTCTGATTCAACTACTACTACATCTATCCCGGATCGATGAAAGATGTTCAAATAAGCTTGGTATACAAGTTCATAGTATTCGTCTAGATCTTCCTGACTGGTATGAAAACTATATGCGTCTTTCATCACGAATTCACGAACTCTTATCAGTCCTGCTCGTGGTCGAGGTTCATCTCGAAACTTCAATTTGATCTGGTAAAGTTGAAAAGGTAATTGTCGATACGAATTGACTATATTACGGACCAGATCAGTTACAGCTTCTTCATGTGTCATCGCCAGAACTAAATCACGGTCAAATCGGTCGCTAAAGCCTGCTAATTCCTTTCCAATTAATGGCTCCCAACGACCACTTTCTTGCCATAGTTCGGCCGGATGTACCAAAGGCATGTTGATTTCTTGCCCGCCAATCGCATCCATTTCTTGGCGAATGATTTGTTCAATTTTTTGAATGGACCGGTGAGCCACAGGCAAATAACTATACATGCCAGCAGCTAATCGATGAATCATTCCGGCACGTAGTAACAGTTGATGACTAGGAATTTCAGCTTCGGACGGAACTTCTTTTAATGTTCGTCCAAAGAGTTTAGACATTCTCACTTCAGAATCCTTTAACCTTCAAAATTTTCATCAGCCACCAATTCAGCCACCAAATCTCCGACTCCACTAGTCGAGTATCCCATTCGGCCAGCAGCCTGGCTTTCCATTTTGGTCCCAGTCACTACTTTTATGGCTTCAGTAATTCGGTCGGCAGACGAGCGATAACCGCCTTGATCTAATAACATTGCCATAGCGGCAATTGCGGCAATTGGATTAATTACATTTTGTCCAGTATATTTGGGTGCACTACCACCCATGCACTCGAACATACTCGTACCATTGGGTTCAGGGTTAATATTCCCACCAGCAGCAACTCCCATTCCCCCTTGGATCATAGCCCCCAAGTCAGTAATGATATCCCCAAACATGTTGGTGGTAACAATCACGTCGTAATACTCAGGATTTTTGACCATCCACATGCAACAAGCATCAACATGGTTATAGTCTGCTTCAACATCTGGATAATCGTTTGCTACGTCTTGAAAAGTCCGCCAAACAAGGTCATGCCCAAACGTCAGTACATTGGTTTTTGCCACTAGCGTCAATCGTTTACCCTTCGGATTATTTCTTTTCTGAGTATAATCAAAGGCATAACGAATAATTCGTTCACAACCTTTTCGAGTGTAAATGGCGGTTTGAGTTGCCACTTCGTCCGCTGTTCCCTTACGAAGGAACCCACCTACTCCACAGTACATATCTTCGGTGTTTTCTCTGACAACTACAAAGTCAATATCTTCAGGACCTTTTCCTGCCAGAGGGGTTTCCACACCCGGATATAGGGTTACTGGTCGCAGATTCACATACTGATCAAGTTTGAAACGTAATTCTAACAGAAGGCCTTTTTCTAGGATACCAGGCGCAACCTCCGGGTGCCCAACCGCACCTAAGTAGATAGAATTG
>JACLAC010022280.1_pt1 | contig 20887 bp, 10 predicted proteins | sample 8027881 | NCBI WGS metagenome assembly JACLAC01 (sample SAMN15725517, study PRJNA655200) | protist metagenome | isolation source: fluorescence activated cell sorting (FACS) single amplified genomes of... | place: Spain: Blaines Bay Microbial Observatory, Mediterranean Sea | collected 2016-01-19 | reverse complement strand
TATATTTTTGATAGGAAGCTGGTGAAAAAAATATCAAAAAATATTATTCAATCATTATTTCAGCTATAAAAACTATGGCGCTATCTGTAAATAAGTAAACTTCTACATTAACATATATACAATTGTGGAGAGAGTAAAAGTAAACCATTAGAAAAAAAGTTAATTGAAATTGCAATCAAACCAACAAGATAATGTCTATACGTAAATTTTTGTTCATAACCTTTTTATTCAAATTTATTATTGTTTGCCAGGGGAAAACAAATCTTAATGAAAAAAGACCAAATTTAATTTTTTTCTTTCCCGATACGCTTAGAGCAGAGTCGTTTAATAGTTATGGAAATACTGTACCCAATCTTACACCAAACTTTCAAGCGTTTGGAAAAGAAGGAACTAGATTTGAACAGGCACATGTAATGCATACACAATGTAGCCCAAGCAGATGTACAATGATGACTGGACGTTATATGCATACACTTGGTCATAGAACTCAAATTCATTTAGTTCGTGCATATGAAGAAAATTATTTTAGATTATTAAAAGAATCAGGTTATCACGTCAGTTGGTATGGGAAAAATGATGCTTTGTCTCAAGCTGCCTTCAATTTATCTGTATCAGAGTGGGAAAATGATATTGGCTATGATAGCGGAAAGAATGCATATGAATTTGGAGAATCTGGTTACTGGTCAATGTTATCAACAGGAGGATCTAAAAGTTCGAATGATCCAACAAATGGAGATTTAAAAGCGGTTTTGAAAGCAATTGAGTTTTTAAATTCAAATCCACCTGAACCTTTTGTAATATTTCTACCGACACGTGGAGGGCATCCGCCATATGGAGCACCGAAAGATTTTAAAAATAAATGGACCATTGATGAAATAAAAAAACACGTCAAATTACGCCCATCTGGAATAAAAGGAAAACCAAAGTACCATTCAAATGCAGATGGAATCAGACATTATCGAAATTTAACTTATTTAAATGAAGATACAATGTATGAGATACAAAAGTCGTATTTAGAAATGATAAGTTATACCGATTATACGTTTGGTATATTATTAAAAGGTTTAAAAGAGAGTGGATTTGAGGACAATACAGCTGTTTTTGCATCGTCAGATCATGGAGATTTTGGTGGCGATTATGGACTGATCGAAAAGTGGCCTGGTGGAGCAGATGATATTTTAACAAGGTAAGTAACTTCTATTCCGCTAAACCCAAAAATACTCTCTAACATTCATATGCTTACAAACTCATTCATACATACAGGGTACCATTGTTTGCGCGTATTCCTGGCGGGAAAAAAAATAATGTCATCAAGGCTCCAGTACAAACTGCTGATATAATGGAAACTATGATTGACCTTGCTGGGATCAAAACTGATTTTGTACGTTTTGCAAAGTCGTTGTTGCCATTGTTATCAAACGATCCTAACAAAGAGGAGGAGGAAGCTATGTCTCGCTTTGTATATAGTGAAGGTGGTTTCTTTTTCCATAGTGAATTGTTTCCTGGTGGAAGTGATCATGTACCCGATAATCCAAAAGGTATGTATTGGCCCCGAGCGCAGGAAGAAATGTCAAATAATGGTACAGGATCTCCAAAATGGGTTATGATACGCAATTTAACAGCAAAATTGGTGTATCGACCATTAGGTATTTCAGAGCTTTATGATCTCACAAAGGATCCTAGGGAATTAGAAAATTTATATAACAGTCCCATCGAAAAATATATTGTACTTCGTAATGAATTAAAAACAAAGTTAATGAATTGGTTAATTCAAACAGGTGATGTACCACCATTGAGAAATGATGCTCGCTCCCCACCTATATCACCTAATCCAATTGATGATAATACGTGTAAACAATTATTGCAACCAGATCCTTCAAAAACTGCAAATGATTTTTTAACCGTAAATGGAATACCGTTTTATGAGACTTAATTAAAAATATTAATTTCATTAATATAAAATTCTCTTATTTTATATTTTAAATTAAAGATTTTATTTACTCAAAAAATGTATGTGTTATGATATCATATTTTTCGTCGTATAGCACTATACATCTATATGATAGATCATATATATATACTTAAATTATATACGTATATGATATTTAAATATTACTTCGTATAACTGTATTTTATATATATACGAAGCTCGTATCTTGAGATTGAGTATTGAGCATATGATATCATATTACTTTTAGTAAAAATTATTATGACATTATATATATAAAACTTAGATTTTAACCAGCATCATATGTATCATACGAATACGTATATCATACTCGTAATTATTTTATTTACACACCCCACACCACCGCGTACTTTCGTATTTTCATAAAATCACCCTTTCTTTTTGTTATCTTTATCATCCTTCTTGCTATCTTCACCATCATCCTTCTTATCGCCCTTCTTCTTCGCCCCTTCATCTTCTAATCCCATGCTTTTAATGCCAGTTTCTTTTGCAAATAATATATTTATTTTCTTTTCGTATTCATCTGGCAGCATGTTCAATTTTTTATTAATAGTATTTTTCAATATTTTACCTTTCTTCGCCTCATCTGCTTGTGCCGATCCACTATGACCATATTCGATTTTAGATGCTTCAACAGGTAGGTATTCAGTAGACCAATTTTTAGAACTCTTTTCATCTGGGAAAAATTCTTGTTTCAATGATAATAGTTGCTTGTCAACCAATTGCACAAATGTATGTGCTCCAGTATCTAATTCCTTCAATTTATATTTTTTCTTTATATCCGTCTTTAAAACTTGCTGTGGATCACCATCTGCTAGTTCCTTCAATAGACCAGCTGGCACTTTTCCGATTTTCGTATAATCTTTTGAGGTATATATTGGCAATTTGTATGTACCAGAATTGACAAATCCAAATTCTTCATCATTAACTTTATGGGATCCACGGAATATAGGCAATAGACAAAAACCAATGTTGCCCATTATCAGATTCAAATTACCTTTCTTCTCTTTTTTTAACTCAACTTGACGCAATTCTAAAATCATACATGCCGATTTATCATATTTCTCTTTAAATAGACGTCGAGGATCTGTATACCTTGGATACTTATAAGGCCTTTTAAAGTCTTGTGAAAGGGTAAAAAATGTATCTATGCCTTTCTTTGCATTATAGCTTTTAGCCGCAATGCGGTAAGTAATTTTAAGTGGATCGCCACCTCCACTACCAAAGAATCCAGACGCAAATTTTAAATTATATGCCCCAAGAATTTGAAACAAGAGGCCCGTCTCTGGTAGATAATGCTGAAAGTATCGGGCATCAATTAATTTTTTACTATGTTTGACAGTTAGCCGTTTTTTAATCCATTCATCTAGTAGGTCATCGGTCATAGTATCTGGATTCCATTCGTCATCTTTTACTTTAGGTCGTCTTGCAAATTTTGCTCGATCTCGCACTTGTAAATCTTGCTCATTAAATCGGTTTTTATATAATATATGTTCCGTAGGTCCTAGGTCAGGATCTTTATCACTTGGAATGCAATTTGCAGAATCATAAGACTGAGAAGCATAATCAGGTGCAGCGACGAACAAGCCCATCTCCTCGTGCTGTTCTGGCGTGACATCTTTATCAAATATACTCAAAGTGGCATTCGTATCGCTATCTTTAGGAGCTTTGACTATTCTTGCTAAAACTGTTGTGCAAGGAATTTTAGGGTACTGTTTCAAATTTTCTTGATCCCAAGGCTTTCCTGCATCATTCGGTCGTATCTTACCATAATAAAGTGGAATTTGATGCCCACCTTCATTTAAAACGTATGCTCGATGAGTGGCGTCTTCCGGAGAAATTTTCTTCCCTTGCTGACAAAATATATTCAAATAACCATAACCAATCATTCTCAACTCTTGTGTGATTTCATCAACTACGTCTACACGTATGCATATAGCTAGTGTATTGTCGAATTTTTCCCCTCTAAACTCCAATCTTGTATTCATGCCGCTTGGAGAATATGCATCGATGCTTTGATCACAGAACCAAGTTGTACTTTTTTCTTCTTTAACCTCTCCATTCTTATTTTGCTTATGTTTCAATATATCGAAAGTCTTATCCATGACTTTAACGTCTATTTGCGACAGCGTTGAAATTGCTGGTAAGAATCTAATGCTGTCAATATAAATATCAAAACCATCGCCCTTCTTAAATAGTGGCTCACGAGGCGGCGGACCGCGATCATTTGCAATAAAATATTGATTTTCTTGACTAGGTATCTTATCTTCTGCCGCATTGGCAACTTTTTCTTCTTTTTTTGCTTCGTCACCAGGATCTTTCTTTGTTTTAATTTTTGGAGGTTTTTTCGGATTGTATAACTTCACAACTAACTCTGCCGCCTTATCATTTTCTGATCTGCTGTCAGGGGAAGGCGGCAGCACAATATTCTTGTTCTCTGGATAATCGTACAATTTCAATTGTTTTGGATTTTTATCTATTGTATTAAAAACCTGATCATCGTATACAATATTCGTGGATGTCCAACATCTTTTCTCGTCTTCTTCATCTATAATTTCAAAAACAATAACAGAATCATTTACTGCCAAGTCACCCAAATCGTCAAAAACTTCCATTGTTTTGAATACAAACACACCGTCCTCTTTTTCCGGTTTTATATCATAATTAACCTCTACCCGTTCCGTCTCGAAAGACAGTTCCTTGGATTTAACATGTGCTGGATTTCCACCTGCGTCATAAATAGTTGCTTTCACTTTGAAATTTTCTACCTCTCCACCCAAATAACTATTTTCCAAACCCTGAATATATAATCCAATACCACCCGTTTCCCATTCTTTTGGCAATTCTTTTTCTTTTTCTTCGTCTTCTTCATCTTCATCTCCATCTTTTTTTGTTTTCCCCTTCGCTTTCTTTGCGGCTGCTGCTGCTTTTGCTTTCTTCGCTTCAGCTTCTTTCCTTTTCTTCGCTAAATCTGCTTTACTAGAGTCAACCGTAGGAGATTTTGCTGACTTAACCTCCGATTGTTGCCTACCTCGTCGACCCCGTGGTGGACCACGCCTGGATTCCCTTTCTCCTCTAGCCCGCCCCTCTCTGCCAGGCAATCTTTTTGGAGCTTTTGGGACATCTAATATGTTAGATGGGTAGGTATATTTTGGTGCAGCAATGACCGTATCTAGCGACATATTTTTGAATTTTTCAGTGTCCCCAGCAACGCAAAGCTTACAAAACATGGAGATATGCTTTTGAGTTGGAAGCTTTTGTTTATCAAGCAGGTGAAAATCTACTTGACCTCTTTGAAGTGGTAATTTGTGCATACCTGCGTTCAATATTAACTTTCTTTGATTATCTGTATCCAAAATAAATAAATCGACCGCACACCACCCAACGCTTTCGCTTCTTTCTCCAGGAATATCACTAACCGCTTGAATTTCTATAATACAACGTGAACCTTTTATAGGTGGAACCTTCTTAATATCTCTGCTTATACCAACTACACATTGATGCAAACCGTCGGCATCTGGTTCGCAATCTGCAACTGGAAGCGCACGAATTTTCGTTTTTTGTTCTTGTAATACAGCAAAACAATATACACACTTTAATTTAGTGAACCGTTTAGGTACATTTAGTGTAAAATCGAAAAATATGGTAAAACCTAAATTTGGATCATACTCATACGAAAATTCTCGCAAACCAGAGTCAGTACCTGGCATTTCCTTCGCTAAAATCCTTTGGATCCGTGCAGCCCGTAATTGCCGTCTCTTCTCGGCCATAAATTCATCATGTTCTAACTCTTTTTCATGCTCTGATTTTTTCTTCTCCAAGTCTTGCTTTAATTCAAACAGTCTTTGCTTTTGGCTCAATTCTTCCATTTCAAATTTTACTTTCGTAACGGCCGCTAAATGTTGCATTTGTATTTTATATAGATCGCTATCTTTTGGAAGCATTGATAACGCCCTTAAAGCATCCTCTGTAACGGCAGTGGTAGACATAGTTTCTCCACCGCCCCCAGTTGTATCAAGAGATCTTTCTCTTTGAATAACACGTGGCCTGCCAACTTGTTGGACCACTGGTGCAGGTTGGTGCGCCAGTGCAGATACTTGGTTTGACATTTCACGCATTAACTTTTGGAATTCCCTTCTCTGGTAGTCAACTTTTGAGCTATCTTTCATCCTCATTAATGCTTCCATTTCCTGTTGCATTCTTCGATTTTCTTCCTCTTGTTGTTTTAATTGTTGCATTTGCATTTGTTGTTGTTGTTGCTGTGCTTGTTGCTGCATCATCATCATCATTGCCATTTGATTTCCACCACCACCACCTCCATATTGCATTGGCTGCATTTGAGGCGGCATCATACCCATCATGTTTGGTGGAGGCATCATCATACCACCAGTATTGCCAAAACCAACTTGTGGTTGTTGCATTTGGGAATATTGCATCGGCGTCTGTTGTTGTTGCTGCTGCATGTATGGATTTCCCATATTCATACTATTATACATACCCCGATTCGTGCCATTCATTTGATTTGGCATACCATTTAATTGCCTTTCCATGTTTTGAATTTGTATTAAAATATTAGGATCTCTATTGTTGGAACTATAATACTGCCGCTTTAAAGCTTCTAATTCTTGGTACATTTGGTTATTATTATTATTATTATTATTATTATTATTATTGTTATTCTTCATACTATTATTAAGATTGTTCATACTATTATTCAGATTGTTCCTGTTGTTCATGCTACTATTAAAATCGTTATAATTATTGCTATTGTTATTACCATTATTTCCATCATCGTAATCAAAGGTCCTAGCAACTTTAGGAGTGGTAGGTGACTGTGGTTGTGATCGACGTTTGGAGGTAGAACTCTCATTTCTATTGGTTATACGAACAGGACTTGGACTTAACCCTCTGCTGTTACTTGTTTGATTTAAATTCGGACTTCTACTTCGTGCTGGGCGCATACTAGTATTTTTAATATCCGTCTTATCTACTACGCGATCTAATTCATCATAAATCGCACCAATAGCAACAGTTTTCATGATTTCATCCTCATCTTCTTCAATTTGTTTGTTTGTAACCCAATCCTCTAAAATTTCTCCAGCTTTCACACTAAATTTTTCATCCATTGAAGCATGTGGATTATGAGATAATCGCCCTAATTGCGCTTCTATAATGCTGTGTTCTTCCTGCTGCTTGCGCACGTCATTTTTAAAATCTGCTTTCATCCTCGTCAATTTTGCATGGCCTGCTCCTAAGGATGCTTCCACTTCTTCAACAATTTGTTGCAATTCATCTCTTTTTTCATTTTCCACTGCGGTTGCACTTGGATTCATATCAACGTCTACTCTTGAAACAGTGTCTAGCACATCAACGTTCATTTTGTTTGCCCGCTCCTTCAGTTCTTTTTGCTTTCGTATCAGCATCATTCTCTGCTCTTTTAATTGTGCAGCACGTTGCCCACGATGTTGAGCCAGTTGCATTTGCTCATGTTTTGTCGACTCTTTACCTGCTGCTTTAGTTTTTTCAAAATATTGATCTACTGCATTTTGTTGCTTTCGAAATTTTAATTCTTGTTCTTGCATTCTACTTTCTAATTTTTTCACCTCACCCATTAAATCGTCTTCTCGGTTTTTCAATGCATTTCGTTCCCTAGCCAATTGCGCTATTTCCGCTCGTCGATCCTGTTCTAGCTGCTTCATTTGAACGGCGTCTAGACTACGCAGCTCTCGTTTAACCATTTCTTTTTCCATTCTTTGTCTTAACTCTAACTCTTTCCGCTTTTCTAACTCTCCCATTAAGTCACGAACTTCCCTGTCCTCTTGTGTTTTCATAGCTCTCATTTTTTGTTGTTTTATTTTAAGTTGCCGTAGCTCTTCAGCCTTCTCTAATTCTCTTTGTTTCGCTATGTGCATATGAAGAGTCTCTAAATGCTTTTCACTATTTTTAAATCCCCCTTTAATATCATCTAACGCTAACGCACCTATGAGTGGATCACCAGCATTTCTAGTTCTTTTTTTCAAATATTGCCGCACTTCATCAAACGACAAAGCTTTTTTTTCACCTTCCTCTACATCTTTTTCCGCCTGCAATGAAGCTTTCATCATTAGCGGATCATACCAATCACTCTCTGTACAAAATTTTTCCTTGTGATTTGCAAGTTCTTCAGCTGTGCTGAATTTTAAAAAACAGTCTTTGCACTCAAGACCCGACATGTTATTATATTATTATTATAACGTTTACTGGAAACGTTGACAAATTGTCTCTATTATATGTAAAAAATAAGACAGGTAATAAAATTTTTACCAACGTGCTCTCTGTGTACTTATAGAAGCAATATAAAGCAGAATGCTCTACCGTGGACACAACACACTTATATGTATATCGTCTGATATATATGTGTTTATTGTAATTTATAAATTTCTATAAAATTGTTATTTGATTTGATGTCAGTTTTTTGAATTATATATATTATATTATTATTATATATTTTTTAATAATAATAATAGTAGTAAATAATCAATAATCAATTTTTTTCATAACTGCCTTCAAAAATCAAAACCAGTGCTCTATTTTTTATAAGTATACCAGAAATCTTAGTTAAACATCATTATTCTTATCCTAATCACGAAATTTGAAACTTCTCCTCTCTCTCCATCATCTCATCATCCTTATCTCTAGCTTGTATCTCCCAGATCTCTTACGAGTCGTACAGTATCTTAAAATCTTAAAATCACAATTAATATGAAATCTAGTTTAAGGTTAAAAAAAAGGCTGTCGTCCTTTTTGTTTTTTGTTCTTGTGTTTTTTTTGCCAAACCAGCAAACTAAAACCAGAAAACGCAGTTTTTTTATATTGTCTAATTTCTTTTTCCTATCAATATTCGTTACAGTATAGACTTCTATACCAGGTACTCCAGCAGACGACTGGCAGACCTCCACAAAAATAATAATAAAACCACCGATGGAATAATTGATGAATTGATATAGGAAAATAAACAATATTAGTACAAACAATAGAAGAAAAGAAGAAGAAAAAAAGAAAACAAACAATTACTTATAAAACGGTTAATATGGCATCTATTGCAAATAACAGCAATAACAATAATATATACATGAATTTTCCATTTTTTTTTAGATTTAATTTCTCTCACATTTATATACAGAGTATACTATATATATATGCAAACAAAATAATTATACTATTGGTAATACTGATTCGGCATCAATGACATCAACGATGCCATCTCAAGATGATCAACATGATAATGATACTATCGTTAATACTGGTTCGGCATCAACGACATCAACGACGCCATCTCAAGATGATCAACATGACATGCATGTGATAAAAGTAAAGAAGAAAAGAAAACAAAAACAATATCATGATCAATATGCAAAAAGATATAAAACAAAAACACGAATTGTGCAAAACGAATGCCAAGGAAGAGGTTCAAACAAAAGGCAAGATAAGAGCCTGTTTAATATCCACATTATTGCACACAGGCAATTAATAACGTACTGTTTTTTAGTGGTACAAAGGTAGTGGATGTATTGTCTATTTTTGGTACAGCTATGATTGTTGTTACAAAGAAAACAATTAATATTCATCATTATACAAAGAACAAACAATATATACTTCAAATAACTTCGGTACAACCGATTTCGAGACAGTTAAAGATACATACAAGGAGATAAAAAAATGTAATGTTGGTTTATATATATTATATTCTATATAATATCTTGAGATTGTGTCGTTGAAGTCGTTGATGCCGAACCAGTATTAATATTTTATATTGGCAGAGAAGGTATAATTGGGAACTTGATCGGAAGAATAGTTACGAAGATGACTATATGTCTTGGACACTCCTCTGTGTTGATATTGTTTGTTGCAAAATGCAAATGTGTATGCAATGACTTAAGCATCACACATGTGTTCAATAATCGTTATAATAGTACAAACTCTTCTTATGTTAGTGTAACAAGTAGGTTAATTATTAAATTACTAAGGAGATAGCATTAGCTACCACCTCACAAATCACCTCACATGAAATTTTGGATCCTAAAATTAGTATGTAAATAGTATTATATTGAGTTTTAGTTGGAAGTCCACGCACCTACAATAGCATGCCAATAGCATTACGATACAAATATATATATATCATCAATCGAATGAATATTATAGATTTATACAATATAATATCGTTTACGTAGACAGATATCGATCAGAACAGAACAGAACCATATCAAGAACTTCCATATTTTCAGAGCAAGTTGTTAAATAAAATAGGAAAGGAAATAACGATTTAGTAGTATATATATATATATATATTTTATTGGACATATCGTTTTTTTGTAATATTGTTTGAATCATTCTTTTTTTTTTTTTTTTAGAAATTATATTTATAATAATATTTAATATAAAAAAGTTAAACGAAATATATATATTCTCGTCGTTAAATATATATAATATAAACGTATAATAAGCATCTTGATATTTGTAGTCATATTAATACCGAAAGAATAATAATAGAACATCGTAACACGCAACAGTTTATTTACATACATATAATATATATGGAGGAGGACGAAGATGTGAAGGTATGGGATATACCACGGAGCCAAGAAGTACGAATAGAGTTAGCCGAAAAAAAAAAATGTACCTTGAAATTAAACCAAGGAAATATTGAACTGTTTGGTATTGAGCTAGGCACAGATGCAGAATATACTTTAGAAGGGCCTTGTAGTGTCGCGTTATTTTCTTGGTATGGCGCACGCCTTACCGTGAAAGGAGATGTTGAAATGGCATATTTGTCCTCGTACACTGCTATAGATACACCTATGCATCAATATATTAATACACATGATGGTTTATCATATTTAAGAACCAATGCACGTGACTCTGGGACGACTGGACCACGTGTTATGATTTGTGGAGCAGCAGATAGCGGTAAATCAACATTAGGAAGAACTCTCATGGCATACAGTCTACGTCAAGGGCATACGCCTGTTTATGTCAATTTAGATGTAAAGGAAACAAATTATCTATCACCATGTACTATATCAGCTGCACAAGTTTCATTTGAAAGTATGAATGTTAGCTTAGGAATGATACCCCAATATCCACTAATGTATTATTTTGGCCATACAGAAATTTCAGAAAATCCCCATCATTACAATGCATTGATTGAGGAATTGTCCAAGCAAGTGAAGGAGCGTTTAAATACCGATGACAAGGCAAAAGAGGGTGGTATAATATTGACGACTGGTGCTTGGATGGATAAAAAAGGATATGAAAATACAAAAAGGGTTGCGAAATTATATGACATTGATTTAATTATAGTACTTGGGGATGATAGATTATTTGCACAGTTACAAAATGAAAAAGAATTAAAAGATTTAACAGTTATAAAATTGAAAAAATCAGGTGGTGCATTTGGACGATCTGTATCATATCGTCGAACAGAACGTAAATTGGCAATGAATTCATATTTCTATGGCAGAAAAGAAGTTGATAAAAATATGGATTTCTCACCAAGTTTACAAACGATTTCATTTGATGATATTAAATTATATCAAATCGGATCAACTACATTAAATGCAGAATTATTACCAGTTGGGCAACAAAGTATGCTTGATCCATGTCAACCAGAAGCTGTAGCAATAACAAAAGATTTAATTCATAGTGTATTTGGAATTTTGAATGCAAAAAGCGAAGATGAAATTTTAAAAAGTTGTTGCATTGGTTTTTGTTGCGTTCAAGCAATAGATGTTGATAAACGAACATTGACATTATTAGCACCTAATTCAACAAAAGCACCAAGTCCTTATATGTTAACAGGAAGTTTTAAATGGATAGAATAAAACAAATTCAGAGAAGAGTATGTGTACGAGTTCGTAATACGGTATATACCTTGTAAATGACCCAAATCGAATGGTATAACTATTTGGATTATTAAAAGCTTCATTTAATTTAACAACTTTAGAAATAATAATATTCGATCCTCCTTTTTCTATTTCTGTAATTGTAGTTGAAGGTGCTAGATAGAAACCTACTTGTGCTTGTAGAGTATTAGTTTGCAGAGGTGCATTAGAGCTTTACTATTAGTAGGATAGCATATTATTCTTGCGATTGAGTATTGAGCATATTACTTAACACGGGAAGTGTAAAATTATTATAACTTGAGAGATTTTAACCATCATAAATATAAAAGAGAATTTTTTATATATATATCGTATTACCGATTATGAGAATATCAACACACTTGTGTGAGATAGATTATTTCAGTTATTTTATTCTTTTGAAGAGTAGGAATTATCATGAGTACTTTAAAAATAAATTATGCGTAAATTAAATTATATATCGTATTCGTCAGTAAATACACCCACTACACACATGCTCACGTCTCCCTCTCACATTTTGTTATCTCTAGTCTCCATTGAATATTTTAAGCATATCAATTTTTGGCATACCAATTTAAAAAACTAATGTTTTCTATAAATTAATATTTTAAAATCAAATGTATATAATATCAGGAAAATATTAATATCATACTTTCGTATGATAAGTATCAAAATTTTTAAACAATTTGGATGAAAATACAAATATTTATAATATTACCATATATGTATCGTATATCTAATACGTATGATTTAATTATATATATTTGTATCATATCTGTTTCCTTTATTTTTGTTTAATTCCATCATTTCCAAAATATTCAACAAGAGCGAGATGCACTTCAACTATATTTATAATTTTGATTGCTGTACAAGCCGTGGCAATACGTTTTTATCTAAATTGGACCCTTCTTCCATGAGCCAACTTGCAGTATAAACAGGTTCACATACATACTCATGATAGATACCATACAAAACTAAAAACGATGCAATTGCACGTGGAAATTTTCTTGCTAAAAGTGCCATAGCTACTGATGCACCACCAATTTTTGTAAATTGTGTGGTTATTGAGTCTTGAAAATGTTTATACCCTTTACCACTAACACCATCCTCTGGCAATTCCAATCCGACGGGACGTATAAAATTACCTTTTGCTAACATCATTGCTTTAAACATAGTCCGCCCAGCTAGTGTGTTAGTGTTCATCATCCCATTTTGACGTGGATTTTCAACATATTCTGGCACCCAATTAGCAAGACTTTTATCACCACTAAGACTACGTTCAATAGCTTTCATAGCATCTTTTGCATGAACACGACCAGTAGCACCACCAGAATTTTTGCTTGATGGAATCAAGGCCCAAGCATATAGTTTCTCCCAATCTTTCGTGATTGCCGCAACACCAGGTTCCATCATACCTTCTTTGTATGTCCTTAAACCTTTCATATCACCAATTGTATATTTATCTTGATCAACCCATAATGTTAGAATATTTCTTTCATACAACTCCTTTGCAATTACAAGAGATGGATCCCCAACAATTTCATATTCAATCTTCCAAGCCTCTTTTGCCTTTTGCGCTTCATCGTTATCTTGCGACGAAACTCCAATAATTTGTCCACCCGCTTCTTGAATTTTTTGTGCCACGCCTGAATTTTGATAACTTCTTAGTTCATCACGGCACGGTGGTCTGAAGATTGATTAGTTAGAGAGGATATCTTTTATATAGTCTTAGAGGAATAGATATATACATTATGGCAGCTTGATGAATTAGATAGGATACCTTTTATAAAGCCTTAGGGGAATAGATATATACATTACGGCAGCGATACGAGTAGCATCGCGGGGTTTCCTGAGTAGAGAATAGAATGTACTTACCACCATGTGCCTCTGTAAAAAACGAAAGTAGTAAAATCTGCTTCTTGTAATTTACGTTCCAACCAATTTGCTGTTACAAGTGGTGCCTTATTAGTAATTGACATTGTTTTCTTATGAGATATTTCCAGCTGATTATAAATATATATTATCCAGGTGACACTATATTGATCAAAAGCTGCTACATACAAACAAATATTCTCACAGACAAAAAAATCGTTGTTGTTTTCTATAACCGACTAAGATACTGTAAAGATACAAATGAAACAAAGGTATATAGAAATAAAATCGGAAATCGGAAATCGTCTCGGGTGTCGGGGTGGACGTATAATAAAACTGGAATAACGTGATCCAGGCAGGTTCCATCAGGATAAAAGGAAGGTTCAAATCAATCCTGTTATTATTTTGTATTTTGTATATTAATACTTGGTATTATACTGTACTACACTACAGTATAATACTTTTCGTGTTAGTCGGATTTGGCAGGAGTTAGCCACAGTTACAGTTAGGGAACTTGTGGATTTTCGTTCCGCACTTTAACTTCCATTTTGCAAAATACTACTATAACAACTGGGTGATCTAGATGGGTGAATATATATAATATATATATATAAATATTTGTATTTTTTACCTCTCTCCAATATAACGTGTTTCCTAGTCTAGTCGCGCTACCTCACTTTCCTTCCTCTTTTTTAGTGTAATATTTTTCAAATATATATATATAATTATATAATATAATAGCTTCGTGTATAATTTTTGTATAAAATTCTTCATTTTTCTTCATCATCATCTTCAACCAATACCCAACCTTCCGGAGGATTATATGTTTTAGTACTATCATCATTATCATCAAATGCTCCTTCAATTGGACGTGTCGTCCTAGTTTTTATAACATCGCATATTGCTGGATCATCAGCACGTGTATCTTTACCCCATGTTTTAATTGTATGGTGCAAAGCTCTACCATTATCTATCAAACGTTGGCGATCAACAATTTTTATATTTTGTGTTTTATTAATGGTAATTGATTGTATACAACCGCCATTATCTGGTTCAAATGTATGTGTTACGTATACATCTTCATTTTTTTCATCACGTTTAAAATATGTTTTACCATTAAGTGGAAAAATATGATTGTCTTTGTCTTTAGCGACTGGTTTACCACCATTTTGAAAATGATCACGACGATTTATATGCGTGAAAGTATGCTTCACACGCATTTCTGTCTTTAACGATCTGACTAACATGCGCAACGGCCATGAAATTCCCAAGGCAATCAACATAGGCTCATACGTAGTTTTTGATCGGTTTGCATCGACAATCCATGTACCAGAATGATTCATATATACTTTGCTTTCTTGTATTTCACTACCTGCACGTGGAGATGCAACTGTCTGGGACGATATATCTTCTTCAACATTATTATTGTCATTATTAGACCTGCTACTGCTCAACTCACAATCAATAAATGTAATTAATGTACGCAACACTTCATTTCCAATATTATTGTTGTTGCTTCCAGATTGTGAACTTTTTTCTGGCATACCATGTAACATATCCTTTAATATGTATAATGAGAAAAGGATCACGAAACCACTAATCATTAATACTATGTTTGAATTATATTCAGTAAATAATATCAAATACGACAATGACAATGGTATAATTACCAACAAAAATATAGATGGTAACATACTTAAATTTCCTTTGCCATTGTTGTCATTAAGACTACTACCACTATTTGAAAAAGATCTCAACCTTTCTCTTTGTATAAGCAATTTAATTTTAGCACCATTTAAACTTGTAGTTGCAATTGAATTGCTATCAACTTCTATCCATACACCATCTACATTTAATAATTCCGTTTCAGTGAATTTATCAGGATCAATCGTCAAAAATACTTTTTCATTTTCCATTTGTAATCGAATTTGACGTGGCATCCATGATGTTATACTACTATCTCCACCACTACTACTACTATTGTTCGGTGATGCATAGGTAACCGGATCACCCCATCTTGCATCTATATCTACACCATTATTATCAAACGAGACAGCACGTAATGTGGTATAAACTTCCCTGGACTGATCAGGATTCCTTGCTGATAATGCTGATGGACTTGGTATTAAAGAAACAGTTTGTCCAAGCCTTGAAGAGCGACTAATCCGATTCGAAGATGTGCCAGCAGATGAAGGTGGCCCGTTTTCTTTCCCCTCTTCCTCTTCCTCTTCAATAGACTCTGCTCTACTGCCACGATAAGCATTACTACGTCGTATCGATGATGCAGAACGTTTTTTAAAAAAATCAGATGTTTTTAAAAAATAACGTACAAGTCTGGTTTTAAATAATTCCCTATTTCGTATAATAGCATTAACAAAATTTGTTAATTCAATTTTCCTTTTTTCAATTAATCCTGTATTTAAACGGTCCATAAACCAAGTTTTTGGTGGTAACGGAGGTAATTCTGAAAATCCTATTACCGCCAGCTCAGTTTTTAACTGTACAAACGAACTGTACCTTCTCGAAACTGTCCATTCAACACTTTCCGCCCCACTACCAACAAGCTCACCAGTCATTTGCAATATATAATAAACAACTGGTTTGGTTTCATTTGATTTATCAATTAATACATCATAAATGGAAGCATGAAATGCATATGCAGTTGTTACACTTGGTGTCCTTGGTAAATTCGAAGGAGTAAGCATAATAGGCGTAGATGCAACTTGTCTTAGCGCAGGATTATTATTATCATTATTATTATTATCATCAGGTGTTTTCTCACTCATTGTAATTTATATTATATATTATATTTTTATATATACCTGATCTTACTTTTCAAAACTAGTATACAATAGATATGATGATGATGATGAAATATAAATATCAATCAATATACGAAAAAAGAAAAACAGAAATATATAAATTTGTAAGTGAAAAGTATGTATGAATGTATTGAAATGAATCGTATATCAGTAAATAGAGGCCACAAAATCCAAAAAAAAAGCTGTACTACCTTAAATAAAAATAATCCTAAAAAAAAGGAAAATCATCGCGATAATTGCGTCAATTATCAAATGAACATATATATAATTTATACTTGAAAGGAAAGTTAGAATATTAATTATTCAAAGATTTAAAATTTTCCTTACGAGAAGACGGAGTACTGACGGTAAGAGAATCATTCTGACGACGCAGAATAAGGATCTTTATTTCTACCAACATTCTATCAACCGCCTATCTCATATATAGTCTAATAATAGTACTGTAGTATACTGTAAAATACTGTTACTGTTACGAGCACGACGAAGGAAAAATACGATTTTTTTTTTTCGGTACACATTTTTATAAGTACTACTTATATACTTTATGTGGATAAAAAATTCCATGTATATATATATGTGTGTTTGTATTAACATTTCTTTTTCTTGTTTCAATACATTGAATTATTTATACATTTTATTATTTAAATAAATCAATATAAAATATATTAAAATTACAAAAAAATAAATATACATCATGTCACTATTTAAATCATTTGGATCGAAAAAAAAACCTGGTAGTGGTGGAAGCTCCATGTCTCAAGAACAAATTAACAATCGTATGCAAGCCCAAGCGGCAAAGGCAAGGGATAAAATTGTTGAATTATCAAAAGCATTAGAGAAAGAAAAACATGAAAAAATGGAATTGCAACGACAATTTAATGATTTAGAAAATGAACAAGATAATTTAGAAAATGAAAAAGAAGCATTAGAAGAACAAGTAGAAACTTTGACAAATGAAAGAGATGAAGCATTGAATGAAGCATCTGAGGCTACGAAAAATAAAGATAAGGCAGAAACAGATACAAAATTTGCAAATGCTATGAAAGAAAATGCATTATCAACTGTAAAAGAATTAGAAGAAGCAAAAGCTAATTTAGAAAATGAGCTTGAAAATACGATAAAGGAAATGACAGCATTGCAAAAAGATTTTGAACAGAAATCTGCTAAAGTTGCGAATTTTGAAGAAAAAATGAGAAATCAAAAGCTTGCAAATGCACAAGCATCAGATACCATAAATAAATTAGAGACTTCCATACGTGAAATGAATGAGGAAAAAGAGCGTACGGCAAACATGGTTAAATTAGCATTTGAGGAACGTGGTGTAATGAACAATACTGATTATGAAAGTTACATGCAACGTATCATTTGGCAACAAGAAGATAAAATAAAAGAGCTAATTTTAGACAATGATCGTATGCAAGAATCAAAAAAAAAAGAATGGCGACAATCGCAATTAAAAGCAGCAAGGCGTAAATTGATGACTAATCAACAATTATTAACAAACACAACACATGAAATTTTATGCTTAACAAGTGATCCTACTTTAAGTGTCGCAAATGCGGTGAAAAATGGACCAAAATTAAAAAAGTTAATGAAACATGCTGTGCAAGCTGATCATATACAAAATACTATAGAAATGAATAAAGCAACGTTAAAAGCAGTGCGAATTGCAGTTGACAATGTCAATGCGTTAACTTTTGCAGCTGAACGGAATGATAGAGATACAATAAAACATATACTAAATAGTCAAACGGTTCAAGTAAATGCGTTAGATGATGGTGGATACACAGCGCTTCAAGCCGCTTGTCGTCGTGGAAATATGGAATCAGTAATATTATTAACGGAAGAATACAATGCTGATATAAAAGCTGGTCATGAATATGGGTCACCAATTATCTTAGCTGCACGATTTGGATTTGTACATATCGTTGAATATTTAATGGGAAACAATGCCCCACTAGATGCAATTGATGCAGAAGGTCGAACTGCGCTAATGAATGCTGCATATAACGCACATCCAATGTGTGTTGCTGCACTTTTGCGACCATCTCAAAACATTAATTTTGTTGATAAAAACAAGATGTCCGCCTTGCATGTTGTATGCAGTGTTGCTGATACGCATGTTAATATTATGAAACGTCGAATACAATGCCTTCAGTTTTTATTGGATAGAAAATTGGAAATAGAATTAGAAGATCGAAGTGGGAATACACCTTTAAATACGTGTGGTATCCATGGTAGTCTTGAGTGTGGCAAAATGTTGTTACGGCATGGTGCAAATGTTTTTCAAAAAAACAAAATGAAACGTGATGTTGCAGAGAGTGCTAGATATTATAAACGTATAAAGTTTACAGCATGGATCAATGGTGTACTTCGACGAATTGATGATGAAAAAAGAGCAGCAAGAAAATTATTGAATAAGAAAAATTTATGTCTCCGAAATAAAAAAGCAGGCGGAGTATTACCAGGAGTAAAGGGAGAGGAAAAGCCAATATTCCCTCAATTGTCTTGAATATTAAAATATATATAATATTCGTACATTATTCGTACCGAAACACGTACGAAAATAATTACATTTGTACTTCTCGTCTGTAAAATTATACGTAATACATTTGTTTATTTTTCTGTTCATCTATTGCATCTCACGTCATTTTTTTCTTCATTTTAAACTGTTCCAAATCATTCATCATTCGAACGCCAAAAGAATCCGTAATATTATCCCTACGCATCACTACTTCGTCTAATTTCCAATTTGGAAATCCATCTTCGTCTAATTCTTCCTCTTTACTGACACTACCACCATAAAAACCAGTCGGATATTTTATATCCGAAGATGCCAAGGCAGCAAAACTCTTTTTATTACGCAATCGATCTCTCGGACCTTTTTTTTCCAACTTTGATTTTTTAATTTTCTTGTTTAAATGTTTTCTTGATTGACCAAGCAAGGCATGATCTTCATCATTTAACGTTGCAAATAAAGATGCACTTTTCCTTTGCGATTCACGTTTACGTTCATTCCATTCGCTGTGTCTCATTTTATCCATTGCTTTATTGGATTCAATTACAGATTTTTTCCATTTGAATGAAGCAGCACTAGGTTCATCAATATCAAATGCTCTGATTTCATCATATCTTACCGGTGGTTTAACCCTACGCAAAAGCAAGGGTGCTGATAATGGCCTATTTTTACTAACATCGACAAGCGGTGCAATTGGTATGTGGTAAAATGATACAATATTTTCCCTAATATTCTTTTTTTTCATCCTATTGCTATTTTTGAGGCTATGATTATGCCGATGTTTTTTTCGGCGTTGACCAATTCGAGTTATTTTTGCAGAGCTTGGGCGTGGTTTTAATGAATTATTTTTTTTCTTCTTATTAATTTTGATTCCTTTACTAGTTTTTTTCTTCAGCGATGCTTTGCTCAATAATAACATGTGCTTTCTTTCACGCCGATTTTTCCACCTTTCTTCCTTCGATCTTTTCGTATCTAATTCTAGTTGATGATCAATGTCACGTTCAAGATTTTTTTTCGCTCTACGTGGACATGAATACAAAACATGTCCTTCTTTACCACAAATAACACATGGTGTTCGTTTCCAACTTTTCACAATTTTTTTACCTCGGCGACCACTTGTTTTAATAGGCGTTATCTTATATTGCCTAGTTGTGTCTTTTAAATCAATTACATTGTTCTGTTCTTTTCTACTTCTTGTTTGTGTAGATGCATCTACATTTGTTTGTGTCTCTGCATCTTGCATTTTTGGCTTTTGTTTGTTTTCCTCTGTATGATGTGTAAATTTTTTCCAACGTTGTATTACATCATGTTCAAATATAGGCGGTTTCTTCTCATCAACAGGTGGCATATCAGGTAACACAGGGAATGAATTAGACGTATTCTTAGCATCGCTATTCCCATTGTTATTTGTAGATAATGATGTTGATGGTGATTCTGCAATATTTGCAAGATTTGCAGCACTCGCTGATTTAAATTTTGGATGACCATGACGTAGTGGATGACGAGATTTCGGTGCGGATGATGGATGATGATGGTGCATGTGATTATTTTTATTATATCCAGTTCTGATTGTATGATTATTATATTCAACAACTGGTGGAGGGATATTGTTTTCAAAATTATCCCATACAGATCCACGTCTAGGATTACCTGATCTGTCCTCTAATTTGACTTCAGCATCGCGAGCAATTTTAGCAAATCCAGTCAATGTATTTACAGGTGTTATAACACCACCATGATGATAAGATAAGCCAAATTTTTTAAACCAGTTACTATGATGATTTTCATCAATTATTGTCTTATTGTT
>JACLAC010020557.1_pt1 | contig 20891 bp, 13 predicted proteins | sample 8027881 | NCBI WGS metagenome assembly JACLAC01 (sample SAMN15725517, study PRJNA655200) | protist metagenome | isolation source: fluorescence activated cell sorting (FACS) single amplified genomes of... | place: Spain: Blaines Bay Microbial Observatory, Mediterranean Sea | collected 2016-01-19 | reverse complement strand
AACTTGAGTAATGCTAACCTGACTGATACTACCTTGACTCGTACAGACTTGAGTAATGCTGACATGAGAGATGCTACCTTGACTCGTGCCAACTTGAGTAATGCCGACTTGCGATTTGCCAACCTGACTGATACTACCTTAACTGATGCTAACTTGAGTGATGCTAACTTGATTAATGCTGACTTGACTGGTGCCGATTTGAGTGGTTATGACTTGACTAATGTCAACTTGAGTGGTGCCATCTTGACCAGTTCTGACTTGAGTGGTACTAACTTGAGTGGTGCTAACTTGAGTGGTGCTAACTTGACTGGATCTGACCTGAAAGATGCGGACTTGACTCGTTCTGACTTGAGATTTGCCGACTTAAGTGGTTCGAATTTGAGTAATGCCAACTTGAGCGATGCTACCTTGAGTCGTGCCAACTTGAGTGATACTAACTTGAGTGATGCTAACTTGAGTGACGCATTATATGACCAGAACACTCAATTTCCGACTGACTTTGATCCGTCCACCACAGCAATGTTATTAGTCACATCAGCAACCCAAACTGCCGGCTCATCTAGCATTAATTTAATCCAAGGTATTAACATGATCGTCCTGCCATTTCAAACTGAAACTGCCTATACGGCTAAAACCCTCGCTCAACATCTGGCTGGTAATAATGACAATTTAAATGATGATTCGACCGTCGATGTTACTTGGGTGATTCGTTATCATTTAATCAACCAAAAGTTCGAGGCTTATGTGTGGAGTTTAGATCAGGCCGACCCTGGTTTCGAGATTCAGGGTGGTCAGGACTATATCGTCCACGTCAGTTCAGATCGATCTGTTACCTTTGAGAGAGGACTCTGTTCTGGAGTTTTAAAGCCGATGTCAGCTCCCAATTCAGTGATAGCTAGCAACATCTGGGCTTTTGTCGTTAGTGGTAATTTAACCAACAAAATAGTCAGTTCCGACGAAGACTACCGACTGCAAGCAATCAACCTGACAACTGGTAAACGGTTGGCTGAAATTGAGTCCAGAGGACATAGTTTCCGTCTACCGTTGGTGAACTTGAATCGCCAAGATCTTGTAGTTGAAGGTGATTTAGTAGAAGTGAAACTGATTGGCAATAATGGTAAGCGACGAGCCAACAGTCAGTTCCGAGTAGGCCAACAAGAACTAGCTACGGCCTACCGATTAGTGGAATTGGAATCTAACCCGGTGCCCGATTTGACTCGACTATTACAGAACTATCCCAATCCTTTCAACCCAGAAACCTGGATCCCATACCAATTGAGTCAAGACTCGGAAGTTAAGATCCGGATTTATGATGTGGGAGGACTGTTGGTTAGGTCGATGGAAGTAGGGTTTCAAGAAGCAGGCACCTATAGCAGTCGAGAGAAGGCTATTTACTGGGATGGTAAAAACCAACATGGGGAGCAAATCTCAAGTGGGGTCTACTTCTACAGTCTGGAGTTGGGTGAAGAGAATCAAACCAGACGAATGGTGATATTGAAGTAGACTGGGTTACTAACGTCCGATAATTCTCATTATCAGCCGTTTCTGATGGTTTAATCTTTCTACGAATCATTAGAATGTTTAACCTAGTGCTGGAAATATTTTTTATGAGTAATCAAAACGACAGTCAAAGTTGTGTCGGAATATTTTTCCAATAAGTAACATGTTCATTAACAAAGAAAGACGAATATCCTGGGCTCTCCAGAAAAGGTTAAATGGTTTAAATCTGCTCGGGCGCAGATATATTGGATGGGTAACCTGTTCTTTCGCCCTTGTTTTTTTCGTTTATATTACTTCTGTCTTTTTTTTATTAACCCCCAATACTATTAACCTCTTATTGGCTGTTTTCATTCTGTTGATTCATCCGGTTTTACAGCATTTATCTAAAAAAGTTCTAGGGATAAAAGTCATCAATATCAGGGATGGGCAACCTGCTGGATTCACCGGGTCTTTCTTGAGAAGTCTGCTATTTTTCATCCCACCTTTTAATTTAATTGATTGTTCAACTGTTTTCTTAATGCCTTGGCTCGGAACTGGAATAAGACTTGGTGAATTGGCAACTGACACTCGAGTGGTTCTTGCTCACACATTCGCTGATGAAGTCAGGCAATCGGAACCAAAAAAAATGTATGTTTGGATTGGGTTAGCAAAGATATTATATTTGCCTACAGCTCCTATCATTTTCCTGGTTTTCTACTACCAAATCATAGCTTTAGGAATCCAAGATATAGAAGCGTTGCACAAAGACTCCCATCAAGTAGTTGATTCCTCAGAAGGTATAAAAATACTAAGTCCAAAAGGCATTCTGTCTTTGGGCATCCTCGAGGTAGAGATCGACCACAGAAACAAATATCAAAGACTAATAGGAGAGTTCAAGAAGAGTGGAGATATTAGAGGGTTTGCCGCTTTTTCTCAGAATGAATTGTCACAAATTCTACGAGTATTAGAAAATGAGGATCAGGGAGTTAAGGAGAAGTTCTGCGAATATTTTTTAAATAACCAAGAGGCATTATTAGAGGTATTAAAGTATAAGAATGTCGAAATACGTGGGGCAGGAGCATTAGCACTTGGAAAAAAGTTTGGAATGTTTAATGGTGAATTTGAAGAGGCGGTGCCTGCACTGATTCAAGCCTTGAAAGATGGGGATGAGTATGTTCGTCGGTCTGTAGCAAGAGCATTTTCCCAGATTGGTTCAAAGGCGGTGCCAGCCCTAATCCAAGCCTTGAAAGATGGGGACAGCGATGTTCGTCAAAACGCAGCATGGGCCTTGGGTCAGATCGGGCCAGAAGCCAAAGCGGCAGTTCTTGCCTTAATTCAAGCCTTGAAAGATGGGGACAGCGATGTTCGTCTTAATGCAGCAGAAGCCTTGGGCCGGATTGGACCTGAGGCCAAAGCGGCAGTTCTTGCCTTAATTCAAGCCTTGAAAGATGGGGACAGCGATGTTCGTCTTAATGCAGCAGAAGCCTTGGGTCAGATCGGGCCAGAAGCCAAAGCGGCGGTGCCTGCCCTAATCCAATCCTTAAAGGATGAGAAGCAAGCGGTTCGTCTTAATGTAGCTGCAGCAGTGGCCTTGGAACAGATTAATATTGAAGCTGAAGCGATAGAAGACGCAGAGTTTGATTTCTGATACTTCAGTCTAGCCGAATAAAGTCCGAGAACTTACATTATTATCAGCCGTTTATGACCATTAAATGAGATATACAGTAGCAATTTTACTTTTTGGATTATTAGGAGTGATTAGTTTTGTTGCTGAGGTCGCAACCACACGTCAAGTAGTCCATCCCCCTCATAACCAGAGCAATCAACTACTTAACGTGAGTTATATCTGATTGGTAGTGGTTTGACTAGGAAATCTGACTAAGGCTAAACTCACTCACTATTAACCATTTTCTGTTACGGTAGCCGTTGATCTGTTCCAATTCCTCTCTTCATAAACTCTCTCTCCATTAATCAACCATCTTGCCATACAAGAAAGCAAAAGCACAATTACACCTGCAATGAATGCATAAAAAGGTGATTCACCCTCTGTTCTAAAACCCGTTTTGGTTCTACCATCTTCAACTTTCTCTCCCTTGGAGTTGAAATAACTTGCGACCGCTGACATTACCATTAGAATAGATAAAAAAGAAAAAAAGACTTTAGTAATACCGATTGGTATTCCAATGGTCCAACTTCGATTATGCTTAACACAAAGATAAACTGAGTAAATAGAAAGCAACCCACCTATAACTATCAACGCGTATAATTATAATCTAAAGCATAAGAGCCAATTATTTGGCTAATATTAGGCTGTTATGTTGGATTTTAATCTGAGGCTGAAATGGTCTCAAACGGTCTGAGAGGGTTGAAATAACGGCTGATAATAAGAATTATCGGACCTTATCAACAGAATTGGCATCATCAGACCACAATCTGTTGTACCGACACGGCCAAATTCCCAGTCAAAAGCCTCAAAATAAACGTCCGATAAGTAATGTCATGCTGGCATAAATAAAGAAACTAACAGAGGTAAAAGGTGACTATAGCTGATTACAGTTGCAAAACGGCTTTTGTCTCTGACCAAGAAATCAATCTGGTTTCCTGTCTGGTTGAGTTGATGGCCAATTGTGAGTTTAAGTAATGAACATATTTGATTTTTTCATGGCTATCAATCTCAAACAAGACCCACAATCAATCATCTTGTGCAATTCCAGTATGATTAACCAACTTCTATCACAGTATTCTGATTGTTTATTACATGTGAACGAGATGAACTCTCGTCCTTCCTGTGATGACAAATTACAGTATGAGTACCTGTTCCATAGTCTGAGGCAGGGAGACAGGAATATCCAAAGATGGATGGTTCCTGATACTTTCAATCAGAATAATTTGGAATTGGTCAAACAGTACTGCGGTTACAGTACAGAAAAGGTTCAATCTGTCCTTGAAATCTTGACTGATGAACAACTGGAATACATCAGGAAAAGCTTCTTAAAGGGTGGGTCTGGCTGATGAAAAAGAGTTATCCAGATATCAAAGTTGCTGAGTTCATCGATCAATCGTTTAAATAATTAAGTAAAATCATTTAAGAGTGCATTCAAATCAATACTTACGGGTAAATCGGTGGGTAACAATTACGTTGAGCGAAAACGTAAGAGCGACATCGACATTAATGAGAGGCGTAGATTACTCAGAACGAAGCAATCCAATGAGATGAACCGTCTTATTAGACAGAGGTAGCGACAGAAGATCCATCAATTGATACAGAAGTACAGAGATCAGAGCACAGAGTTAGAGCGTCAGATCTCAGATGGAACTCATTGAAACTGATATGAGAATCACTTGAATGCCCCAAAATTAGACATGGAACCACTTTCGAAAATAGGCTCAGTAAAGTAGATGAAATCGATACTTGGTCCTTTTTCTTGAGAACTAAGACATAAAACATTTTCCCCTTTTTTCATTGGTATATTCACAACTTTACCATTCCACTTGTTATAATTTCTGGCGCTCTTAAATGTTATCTCCTGAAGTAGGGACCCATTCACAATTAATTCCATCTTTTTGTCTATTCCAGACCCATTGGCCCAAACAATCACCATATTAAATGAATCTGAAATAGGGGAGTAGATTTGCCATGCAATTTCTGAGTTTCTCGCATCAGGTTCTAGATATCCACTTCCGGAAAACCCCCAAATCTCATTATTAATTTGATATCCTTTAAAATTAGCTTTCTCAGCCTCCATAAAGTCCTGTAACTTTGGAATTGGAACGTCCAGCCAGTTGTCAACGATGATGACTCGGGAAGTCCAATCGTAATGAACATCCCATAAATCTGTAAACGATTCTGTCCACTTTAGTAAGCCATGCCCACCATAGGATGCGTACTTTAATTTTATTTTTCCGATCGCTAGACGATAGTCCCATACGTACTGCCATTTTTGGTCCAAAATTTTTGGAACTTTGGTAGTATTTATGCATCGTAAGGCCGCCTCAATACGTTTTTGTATAAATTCTTGAGAACTCCATTGAGCATTTCCATCAAAGAGCTGACACCATCCTTGAAGCCCATCGGTTTTAAGTATTGCAAGCATTTTCTCAGCGCCTTCAAGTTGAACTTTCTTAGTAGTGTATTTTGGATGGCCTCCATTAAATAATCCAAGATTCTTTAGTTCTTTGGGCCATGTGGATGGTTTCTTATACTGATATGATTTATAGCCTGAAGTCCAAGCTTCAGTTCCATCTGGGAGATACTCTGACGGCCAGCCAAATGGACTTAAAGTAGCTCCAGTAAACCATTCATGCTTGGGAGCCCTTTCCCCATTAGGATGTTTTTTAGAAATCAACCATGATACAGTTTCTTCGTAAAGGATTCGGAACCGTTCTTCTTTAGTCATCACATAGAACCACATCATCATTGGCAACGTGAAACGATTTGCATTGCGTGGATCGATATTTAAACCTTCGTGATGCCTAGCGTAAACTGGATTATTTAAACGGTCATAATTATCTGCCCAACCTCGTGTATCCCCCTCACCCAAGTGCGTAAGAAACAACCATTGCCCAAGTTTGGAACTATATTTTAAATATTTATTATCTTTGGTTAAGTGATACATAACCATAGTAGTCATAAATCCGTCATAAGTGGCATGGTCACTATATGAGCCTCCATTTGGCACCCCGCGATCCATATCATCGTCCTCAATATATGCTTTTTCAATTGGACGGTATTGTCCGTCCCAGTAATCAGGAAAACAACCCCAATCATGAAATTGAATCTTTTCAAATAAGAGATTCCCTAACTTCTTAGCACTTTTAAGGTACTTCGGTTGCTGTGTTAATTTGTATGCATATAGCATAAGACAGAACGCTGGATACTGATGTGCGTCCTCGATGCGAGCAACTCCAAGTGAATGCTTATGCTTTTTCCCAACAATTGGTATTGCTTTGCCACCTTTTTCTACTAAGGCAGCAGTCGGAAAACTGCCATTTACGTGCTGAATCTGAAGAAAAAAATCTGCTGTTTTTAAACCAGCATTCAGATAGTCTAAGTCATTAAAAGTTTCATATGCACGTAGGAACCGAGCCCCCGCTTTAGGATAGTGTCCTTCTTCAAGATCGACTTTGACAGAATTTTGAGACCATTCATTTTGCTTCCGTGGATAAATACCATATGTACCATACCTTTCAATAAGTTTATCCAAAGAATCTCGAACTTCTTTTTCATATTGTTTATATAGATTAGAATCTAAATTTTGCAAATGTAAAACGAGGGATTCTGGATCACTAAAGGCAGAAACTTGAATAATAAAAAGAGAAACAAGAGTACTGACTACCGAATGAATTTTGCTTATTGTAAAGGGAGAAAAATTAATTTTAAATTCATGATGTATATACATATTAATCATCCATTTATGCTATTTATTATAACGAAATTACAAAATTCACTAAAAAGTAAGCACTTTAAAACTATAAGGGTTATTTACAATAATCATTAATACCCACTAGCAACGCACACTTTTCAGCCGTAGCTAGAGTAGAAATTAATAGCAAAAATAGTAGACAGAACCTTCGAACTATCACCTTAATTGAGCCTTTAATCACAACACCTTGTTGACAGAAACAACCTCTTAGAACATCAGATGTAAAACAAAACCAGAACCAGCAAACCACCCCTATTTGGCCAACCAGCACCCCCAAACCACTCCAGATTGAATTGTTAACCTCTGGACAGAAAAACTTCTTCTTACCAGAACCTGACACCCCACTCTTAAATCGGCATTTTGGAGCTTTTCTGCTTTGGGCTGTTGGTAATAAATTGTGATGTCAACAAAGCGAAATGGTGTCAGATCTATTGCCATTTACTAGCGGGGGGGTGTCTCAGTAGATTATTGATTTAATTTCTTTTGGGGGGGTATACGTTTCTTTTTTCAATCTATAACAAACAACAACCACAACCTGCCTGATAATAACCAGATCCTCTAAGTACCAAAACGAAATCGTTATTAATATTTCGTTTCAGGTCAAGCTACTATCCTGAATAATTAGATTATCTGTTTATTCACCACCACCACCACCATCTCCACCGCTCCAATCACCACCACCCCAAACTCCACTATCTGGACTACTGAGATGATGAGTAGTACCTACCAACTTCCTGCCTGAGTATCCGCATTCTGGACAAGGTTTAAAAAGAATTCTATCCCTGGGTTCTTTTATTAATTCTGTTTCATTAATTTCAGATCGAGTTTTTCTTTGTCTGTCAGCCCCACACTTATAGCACTTTACAGGGTCTACATCTTCATCATCCTCCCAAAACCTATCGAGTTTGAATACTCTAAAAATTAAAATAGCTGCTGCTACTACTAAGGCAAATACTAGTAATTCCATAAAACCTCTTTGATTTCGTGTTTGGCTAACTATTCAATAATTGCTTCTCTTACTGCTAACATAGGCAAACAGCTTGAATCACCCAAAGTTGAATCATTGGAGTTTGAAGATCAAATTACCGGGCCTGGTAAACGGATTTTAAAAGGGATTTAAAATGGTTTTACCTGCTAACTTAATTTGAGTTTAGAATCGGGTTATTGTTGGTTAAAAGTGAGAAGAACGAGGTTTGCCAGACTGATTAGGGTTGCGATTTGCCTCCAATGCTTCTGCTGTTTAGATGGAAGACTAGGGCATAAGATGTGCCAGATCGGATCAAAGAGGCCATTTGGAGATTCCGCTAACTATCAGGTTAATTAACCGCCATTCAACTGCGAGATTAAGGGCGCAGGTGCGACAGCAATTCAGCAGTTAATATAATGTTTTGTTGACAAGAATTTAGTATTACAAAATCGACTGGAAAACAGAAGTTAAAAAACTCAATCAGCTGAGCATCAAGGCTTAATTCGGGCTGTTAAGGTGTTCAAAACGGTTTAGATTCAATTTTAACTGCTTGGGTGAGGTAAATCAGGTCGCCCTTAAATCGGATCCTCAGAGGTTTGTTGTTTGTTAGAGATCAGAATAGATGTAAGTGTCAACATTGCTGAAAAGCCAAAAAACTGCTAGTGAATTTATGTGAGTGTTACCTGAATGACAGCTGGAGTTATGTGGAGGTTATGTGGGTTTTGTGGAGCTAAATCGACAGCCAAAAAGACCAGAGGGTTATTGAGTCTCGAATGGGATGAATCCAAGTAAATTGGGTGTCATCAAGGGGGATTATTCTATAACAGTCGGCCAATTAGGCATTAATGACGGTGCTTGAGTCTAATTCAACCTTAGTATTTGTGGCAGATGGAGATTTGAGCCGATTTTACGGGTAGAATATTTTAGATTATAAGAGGCGAATATTAGCCAAATAATAGGCTGATAGTAATGAAAATAGATTGAAATGGAGAAGATGTAACCAATTAAGCCTCAAATGGGCCTTAAAAATGAGAATCTCGGGACCGAGAGGTTGACCAGACTAAGCGCGTTGACCGATTAATCGTCCCCAGAAGCCGACTTTCTTTTCTTCTTTCTCTTGGCTAGTTTCCAGTAGAAGTTGGTTTTGCTCAGATAGTTTTAAAGAATAAAAGATCTGGATTTACTGATCAATCAGGTGTTAATTACATAACTGTACGGTGCTCACGGACTGATTAGAAAAGGCATGTAGCCTTTTCTAATCAGTCCGTGAGCGACCGGTAATTTTGCGATTTAATTCACTTGTTTCAGCTTTCCCCAAGTGGTAGTCAGTTTAGCCTGATGTTCCACTGGACTGGTAGCTATTCCAGGACCATTGATCTCAACATAATCATATAATATCGTCGAATCCCTTCCGCCAAGACCGGGACGACCGTCTTTATAAGTCTTATCTTTTGTTTCTACTTGCAGTTTGCCGTCTATATAAGTTTTGATAACTTCACCTTTGACCTCGAAAATTATAGTGTAAGCGTCTCCTCCTTTCGTGTCTGTGGACTCTGGACGTTTGGGCCGGTCTCCACCGGTAATTTCTATACCGGTTCCCCCATCAAAGCGAAAGATACTGTTGGTGTTTGAGTTATAGCTGATTTCTATAAAGTAGAAATCCTGGGTTGGTTTCTGCACTCGAGTAAAAAGGTGAAAGTACGGGCCAGCTACTTTACGGGCTTTGGCTTCCATTTTGTAATCGGTCCATTTTGGGTCGCCAAAAAAAACACCCGAGTTCTGTGCCCCGACCTTCAACTCGAGTTGACCGTTGGAGACCTCGGCCGTGGCACCTGGTCCAAGTTCCCAATCCTTGATATCTTTTGGGTCATCGAATTCTATTCTCAGAGCAAATACAAAATATGGATTCAAGAGTAATATCAAAAAAACCAAGGCAGCAAATTTCCAAAAGTTATTCATCAATGAACTCTCCCTGTAAATTCTTTTTCTGGCTCGGACTCTATCAAAGTAATTTATATTAATCAAGGAATAACAAGCTTGATTTTGTTAGTCGAGGTACAAAAATCGGCAGAAGTACTAGAACAAACTGAAGATTTTGCCTGATTATTGGGAAGGTTCGGTCCGATAATTGCTATCGACGGACATTATTAATATATCCTTCACATCACATACTTTGTGGAAAAGACGACCGTTTGTTGTACAGGATTGCCTTGATATGACAGTGATAAATCTTATAAACTTGCCGAATACAAGGAAGAAAAGACGTTTGCTTGATTTGGTGAATCAATGACCAAGAATTAAGGTTTTTGAACATCAATACAAAGTTTTTCGCGGTGGGTCTTGAGTCAACTTATTACCGTTTCTTAAGCTTATTAGATTTAAAATTCCTCCCGAACTCATATAATTGCCGATTTTTTATATTTTTCTCCCCCAAACTTTTAGACAATCGAATTTTGAGATTAGTCCAAATCAAAGTATACAATCGGGATATGACTTTTTCTGTCACAGATGAGAAGGGAGATTCTCCATTGTATACTTTGTGAGCGTCTGGATTAATAAACCTAATCTAGTTAACTTTTCAATGCCAACAACTTAAATTTTATGATATTTATCAAATTGTAAGGATAATCAACATGAGCCTAGACAGACAAACTGTGATGGTAATAGCTTTTTATATTTCGTTAGTTTATACGGTTATTTTTGTGACTAATTCAGGCCATGCTCAAATTGATCCCGATACAATTGTAGGAGCATGGCTTTTTGATGAAGGAAAGGGCAAAGTGGCCGAAGATTTATCCGGCGGCCAACATCACGGGAAACTGGAGAAAGGGCCAAAATGGGTTAAAGGACAGTCAGGACAAGCATTAGAATTCGACGGTGGGAATTATGTAGAGCTGGAAAATTCTGCGCCAGACCTACACTTTGGTGGTGCCGAGCCATTCACTATTTCGGTGTGGGTCAACCCTCAGCCCGGTGGTACAATTATCGGGAAATTCAACGGTGGGGTGATCGGTGCATATATTCTCGAAGTTCTGGGAGGAGGTAATGTTGTGTTCCACCGGGAAGTGGCTCCGTGGGGATTATTTGCTGGTCAAATCGTACCACCGAAAGACAAGTTTTCTCATATCACGGCTACTTATGATGGGTCAGAGATGAAGGTGTATGTCAATGGTGAAATATCTGGCCAACAACCAAGAGGAGCGCAAAATAAAGATGCTGCCACGCCAGTACTGGTTGGTGCACGTTTTCAAGCTAGTAAGCCGTCTAATTTTTACACAGGGATTATCGATGACCTTGCCCTGTTTAACGTTGCACTAGGTGAAGCGGAGATTCAAAGACTGATAGCCCCCGGGCTAGCCTCCGTTCTCGGCTTAATCGTTGAGCCTGAAGATAGACTTGCAACTGCGTGGGCAACCTTAAAGTTAGGACGACAATAGGTTAATCTGACACACGCTTATAAACACAAGTAATGAATGGAGAGCGTCGACGGAAATAGGAGCGGATTACACCTTTTACTGGAAAAACTAACAAGGTTAATTGGTGGCGAATACAGCTTTTAATCTAGCTAGTAATGGTTTGGGACGTGAGGAGATAGATCACTTCAAATCGGGTTGTATTTGTCATTTTTGAAGCAAAAAACCTATAAAGCCAAGCAATGCGGGTGAGATTGTGCCTCTAAGCAGAGATCAAAGTTGAATCATTGGAGTTTACAGATCAAATTACCGGGCCTGGTAAACGGGTTTTAAAAAGGATTTAACATGGTTTTAATGATCAATTTAAGTTGAATAACAAATCAAGCTATAGTTGATTAAAAGTGAGAAGAACGGGGTTTACCCGGGCGATTACTCGATCGATTAATAGGTTGGAGCGAACGAGGATGAGGAGCGGTATTTTGATGCTGCTGCCAATAGAGAGGCAGAAAGTCGAAGGTATTGGTCCAGGCCCTCTTGAAAGAAGGAATCCGAGATAGAGAGCAGGAACCAACCAAGATATCCAACGGGGCGACTATAGAATCCTTCTTATTACCTTTTTGATAAAGTTAGCTACCGTAATAGAATGCGATTATTCTCAAAGGAATCTGAGATCTTGACTATGAAAAAGAATATATTTTTGTTAGTTGTTATTTTATTAGGATTATCAGTTTTTGGTGGTGACGCTAATGCTGAGATGATTGACGTCGTTCATCTCAAAAACGGTAGTGTCATCCAAGAAACGGTTACTGTAATTAATGAAAGTATAAAGATTGAAACTGATGATGGAAGTACTTTTATCGTTGAAATGTCCGAAGTCGATAAGATCAAAAAAGTAGAGTTTATCAAACCGAATTATCCAAGATAGAAGGACGAGGTTTTCTTCAACAGCTGAGATCTGTTTTTACTGGCTAAAATCCTCACTGTCATTCTCTGCTTAAACTGGAGAATCGAGTTAGTCACCCGGGGTGCCCCCCAGCCTGACACTCGGTTTCCAGTCGCTTGGAACACTGACACTGGATAAAAGGTTTATGAGTTCTAGCGAACTGCCACTGCCGTCAGCTTGGCTTGTCCAATCGCCTTTATCATCATACTCAAGTGAGATAAGTATTTTTCTGTTGCCATCTTCGAGATTTAATTTTTCGCCACCATTGGCCAAGCGGCCGCTGAACCAGCCATTTACCTTCACTCTTGGATAACGCCTAGCGAAGGCTTCCGGTTCTTGATCGGAAGCCAATACCATCCGTTTTCCAGGACCGATCTTAGCCTGTAAGCCAAACGTAAATTCGATGCCATTGAGTCGGCATCGACCGAGATCAACCTCAATATCGCTGAAGTTGTACAGCTCAACGAATTCGTACTTACTGCCACCCAGCGGATTATACATAATCTCCGTGATGCGAACAGGAAAACCCAGCGGCTCCGGCCAAAAGGTTGCCTCGGTCATGGCACTCCATTTTCCATTGACCCAGGTGCGAGCCTTGACGATGACATGTCGGCTGATGGTAATCGGCGACTGGTAAATAACCGCGCTTGAACTACGAGGATCGGTATCGTCTGTGGTGAAATAAATTTTGCCTTGAGGCGCGCTGAGGCTTAGGTGGAAGCCGACCGGTACTTCGCCGCCGTGCCGACTTAAAAGCGGAGCATTTTCAGACAACTGGATACCAATACTGGACATTTGTTGCATTACGATCGCCCGCCGATTTGGAATCCAATGCTGTCTGATGTAGGGGCTCATGTCCGGTAGAACGTGCTTCATTTGTTCGGTGAGTTCGCGGTGTCGTAACGCAATATGTTCGTCGGTCAACACACCGCCATTGAAGTAATGTTTATGCACACGGTCAGCAAATCGCAGCCGAAATTCAGGATTTGCCATTAATGAGCGAAAGAGCCGAGCAATATCCGCATCACTAGTCAAGGCACCTTGCGTAAGGTTATTTGAGGTTATCCCACGTCTCTCACGCCCCACCATTTGTTTGCCATCTGTACCAAACGACCGCTCGGCATCCCAAACATAAAACCGCCACTTAGCGCGAGCTGTACGCTCACGGCCAGCTCGCCAGTTGTTATGCGGCCAGTCGGTCATATCGACGTAGACATATAACATGATGTAATCGATGAAATTGTCAATATCGAGTATTTCGACCGTTTTACGGTAGTTGGCCGGCTTGGAGAGATCAACACCTATTGCAATTCGCTTGAAACGATTCCATGCAACATCATCGCCCTCTCGGACTTCACCGAACTGTGCAATAAGATCCCACTCCTTTCCACCACCGTGTCGAGAACGGAGAAAATTGATATCCACTCGCTCAACCGGGTTATAGTAGGACTGACTTCTTCCATTCAGAAAAAGATTCACCAGAATACCTCGACTGGAAGCATGGCCAAGATCGCTATAGAGGCGGCGACATAACTCATCGCAAATAAAAGGGTTGATCGAGTCGTTCATACCCGCACGCAAGACAATATGTTCGAATTCGATTAATGGAAGGTTTGGGAAAAGTTGATATGCCAACCGACTTTCACCATAACGGCCGCGAAAATAAAGTCGGAATGAATATTTGCTCCAAGGGACTGGCCGATTTGGGGTATGTTTACCGCGGATAAAATCTCCGCCTTGAATACGTAACCCGCTGTCGATTTGAAATCCGCCTTCTTTATCAGGATAGAAAAGTTCGGACGAAGTAGCACGTTCCCACTCAATCCCACGCTTGGTGGTATTGCGAGGATTGACCTCCATGATACCGGTATCCCCCCAGATGTTTTTTTCTTCTGTTATTAGGGATAATATAGGCAACGAAGTAATCTTTTTTGAATTGCCGAGCACGTAAGTATGAGTTACCACCTTCGAAGGCAGTGCTCCATCCTTAAACACAGCTGCCCGGACTATCATCGTATCCGAAATTGCGATCGGCTCCCGATACACTTGGCCGTTGGTCACCGTTGGATCCGAGAAATCAATCGTGTAACGGATCACCGCATTCGGTTCCTGTGAAGCAATCTCCAAGTGGAATGGCTCATAAAAGAAGCCGCGATTTCTACTAAACTTTGGCTTGGCTAAGATATCTTTGAAACTACCGACTCCATTCTGAGCTCCAGGTGTTGGCTTGGTAAAATACGCGTATTCATCATAATTAGCCAAGCCAAATGAAATATTGTTTCGCTGCTCCGGATACTTCGGCGATATCTTATCGACTGTCTGCCGAGGTAGTTCCGGAGTAAACAGGCCAAGATAGCTTCCTTTGGAACTAAGTTTGAAATTCGTATGCAGTTCATTGGTTGAATTACGACGGTTTTTCCCCGAGGCAAATACAATTAAATAATCGCCCGCACCGATGTTTACTGCCGGAAACACCCATTTGCCCGGATTTCCCTTTTCATCGGTCAACGACCATCCAGCAAGGTTAACGCTAGAGCGACCGATGTTCTGCAACTCAATCCAATCAGTCGCCTGGCCATCCTCATCGTTAAGTCCAGAGTAGTTAGACGCGAGAAATTCGCTGATCACAATATTGCTAGGTGAGTAATCGGTATCAACCAAATAGGACCAGGTGTTGGCTTGGAAGACGTTAGGCTTCGACGCATTATCGGTGATACCATGATGATCTACCCAAGTGACGTTGACTTGGCCGCTTTTGATTTCATTGAACTCCACCTCCCAGGGGCCATCAGCAAAACCGGTCACCGTTTTAGGGGGATGGCCATTTATTCTAATGTCCCTAATGTCAAAGCCGACAATTGGTTCGCTAAAAAAAAAACTTAAACGACTCAATTCACGGACTATCCCGTCTGGTGGAGGTATAACCTCAACTAACTCCGGTGCAATGTTATCGATAACTTGATATGGCCCCAATCCGTCAGCGGATACCGCATCAAACTTATTTTCGGGACGGGCAAAGTCCCCGATTTCGTGGCCGTCAGCCCAAGTCAGTTCTACATCTCCATAGCCAGCATCAAGAAACGTGAATACCCAAGTGTCATCATTTTCTTGTACATTGTCGGCGGAACGTCCGTTGAGCAGAAGGTCATCAGCGTCCACTCCCCGGACAGGTTCACTAAAACGAACCGTTACGGTTTTCAAGGCCAATACAGTTCCCGGTTTTGGCGAAATTGATATCAACTTTGGTTTTTCAAAGTCTTTAGGTATTCCAATTAACTCGGCATCAACCAAAAAATCGCTGCTTGTCAGACTCACGTTGAAAGCCTGAATTGCAATTGTATTGGTTCCATTCTTTAAAAATGAATTGATGTCGGAAATCTCGAAAGATTCGAATTGACCTGATTCATGAGTCTGGGTAGCAAGACTAGAATAAATCGGATTATCAGGCGCATTCACTGACAAAACTAGTTTAGCATTGATCCAAACCTGAAATCCGTCATCAAAATTGATGTTCAAATCGAGAACCGAAAAAGCAGTAAAATCCTTGGTCTCAAATGTTCGTCTAAGAAAGAGCGATGAATAATGCCGTTGCATGTTGCGAAGCAACGTCCCGCCTTGACCATCTCCATAACGAAAAGGGGCTGTGCTGTTCGCCCAAGTGCTGTCGGTAAATCTAATGTCCCACCACGAATATTTCGCACGGACTGGTTGCTCTGTTCCTCTGAAATACTTCCACTCTGACCCACGCTTAATAAGTATTTCGGCTTGGGTAAGTGAAATAACAAACAAGATAGTCAAAAATGCCAATCCCAATATTATTAACTGTTTTTTCAAAATTCTGTTCCCTGACACTGATAATTTAAGCAGTCCATAAAGAAGCCTTAAACGGAATGGTAGAAAGAATTACGGCTTATCGAAATCGGGAAATGGAAGTGAAGTTTAGAGAAACATCCATTATAATTTAGGCCCGTCAACCCCCTTAGGTTTTTGCACAATTGGAGGTTGACGGAATATAGCAAGAATTTGAGCGCTTGTAAACCATCAGTTCCTCCTTAGCGACCGCCCTGCAAATAAGCCCGGGCCAATTAAGGACGTCGACATGAGCCTGGAGTTCAGTATTGAGTTCTTGATTCAGTTTATCCAGTAACTGGTTGACTATCGAAAGATATTGATCTAGCCAAGGGTAAGGACAAGGTTGATCAATAGGATTGGGCAACAAAGGTGCCATTTTTTTTCTGGTAAAAGGGGTAACTCGTCCTGGTTGATAATTCTTCACTGGAAACCGTGCCTCCAATTTAATTAATAACCTCTACTATAGTATCTCGGAAAAAAAATCGAAAACGAAATCGAAAGGCAAAAAAGTGTTTTTTTTCACACCTGAGACCGGAATCAGTCTCAGCCGCACCAATTTAAGCGCCTAAAAGTGAGAAGAACGAGGTTTGCCCGAGCGATTACTCGGTCGATTAATGAGTTTGAGCGACCGAGGATGAGGAGCGGTATTTTGATGCTGCTGCCAATAGAGAGGCAGAAAGTCGAAGGTATTGGCCCAGGCCCGCTTGAAGAAGGAGTCAGAGATAGAGAGTAGGAACCAACCGGGACGACCAACCGGGCGGCCATTGCCACCAGTTTGAGGCATGATCTTAATACACTCTTGAAGGAGCTGAAGGGCTTGAATGGGATTAACATGAGGACTTAACTGACAAGCCTGAGAGACGAAAGCATCAATACCGAGGGGATGATCATGTCGCATGATTTGATAAAGATCAGCGTTGGAGGGCAGGGGGTTATCAAGTTTTTGGTGTTGATCCTGCCAGAGTTGAAGGGTTTGGAGTTTAAGCTGATGGTAATGCTGATCAGAATGACTAGAATCAGTCTGAGAGGAGAAGAGGGGCTGTTGGCCATCTGATTTATTGGTATAAGAAGAAGGAGTTTCTGTGAGGTTGTTTCTATTAATATTGAGAGTGGACACAGGTGTCGTGTCTGGACTGGACATATTTGTCGTATCTGGGATCTGATGGAGTGGTTGAGCTAGCTCAGCCGGTGCTTCCACCTCGATAACTTGGTCCTTCTCCTGTCGTAGTAAGCGGAGTTTATTGTTCCGTAGAGCAGCTTGCTGGATCTGGAACTCACGTTGAACGGCGTTAGTCTCGTACTCTTGGATCTTCTGGGTCTGATGAAAGGCCATCAGGGTGAAGGTACAGACGTTGCCCCAACCTTTCTCGACTTCAATTAGCTCAGCTTCGACCAACTCAGTAACGTAGCGTTGGACTGAACGAGCAGATTTACGCCCGCCATAGCAGTCGTCAGCGATAGTCTCATACTTCTTGGCAAAGGTACGACCCAGTAGATACTCACCATTGCTGCGCGTCTTCTGTTTCAGCCGCAGGTCAACGTGTCGAGCCAGATAGACATAGAGCTTGATGGATTCACCAGAGAGGTGGCGAAACTGATCAGAGTCAACGATGTCCCAGGCAATAGCGGCGAAGTTAAAGGGTAGCTTGGAATGGGCTTTGGGAATGTAATCTTGGGTTGAACGAGGGAATGAAACTAGTTCCTCAGGCGAAAGAGCCTGGAGTTCTTGGGCTATAGCAGCCATAAAAAAATCTCCGAATCAAAAGGTAATTGATTGGAGACCCTGAATCTGCTATAATTGCGATGTCAACCTACAATTACAGCGACCAAAGGTCTCTTATTGTTATCGCCTCTGCCCTTAAGCAGGGGCTTTTTTATTGTTTAAATATAATTCCTGCCTAGCCAGTCGGTCCTTCGAACCAACACCAGACCTGACCATTATACACAGATCAGATCAAACTAGCAAATCAAACATCTAGATACGAACATTTTGTTCGCATCTTACGAAGTCAGGTTTTCGCATAAAATTCGCACCCCTTCGGAAAGAGTTCGAGGTGATTTCGTATGGCACGAAACTAGACCAATTAAATTTCCGTATACTCATCTGAAAATAATATTGCAGGTGAATAAAATGTGGATTGGTATTAGTGATGCAGCTGAAATAATTGGAGTAACTCGGCGCTGCTTAGAAAAAAGAATTAAATCAAATAAGATTCCGTCCAAAAAAGAAAACAACAAACGGTTCGTATGGGTTTCGCAAGAGTTCGCAACAACCGAACACGGGAACGAAATACCGTTCGCTACACACGAAGAAAATACGAACGAATACGAACTTGAGACTGAGGCAAACCAATTGCATGAGCGGTACGAGAGTGAAATTCAAACCTTACGTTCACAAATTGAATCAAGCCACCAGCAAGTATTGACCAAAGACAAACAAATAGAAGAGCTGCTAAAACAACAGGACCAAGGTCAACAGTTAGCCGCCATGCAACAGAAAACCATTGATAAACTAACTGAACAAAACCAACTGTTACTAGAGACTAGCCAAGAAGAAAAGAAAGTCGGCTTCTGGGGCCGCTTAATCGGTCAACGGGCTTAATCCACTCCTAGTTCCGGCTAATTCATCACCTTTGATGATTTCCGCTTGATTCTTGACTTAATCTTAATCCTAGTTGGGCTATTATTCGGCTAATATTCGCCTCTTATAATCTAAAATATTCTACCCGTAAAATCGGCTCAAATCTCCATCTGCCACAAATACCCAGGCTGAATTAGACTCAAACACCGTCATTAATGTCTAATTGGCCGACTGTTGGAACAATCCCCCTTGATGACACCTAATCTCCTTGGATTCATCCCATTCGAGACTCAATAACCCTCTGGTGTTTTTGGCCGTCGATTTGGCTCCACAAACACCACATAACCTCCACATAACTCCAGCTGTCATTCAGGTGACACTCACATAAATTCACTAGCAGCTTTTTGGCTTTTCTGCAATGTTGACACTCACATCTATTCTGATCTCTAACAAACAACAAACCTCTCAGGATCCGATTTAAGGGCAATCCGTCAACTTTTTAACTCCACCCAAAAACTTAAAATTAAATCTAAGCCGTTTTGAACACCTCGACAACCCAAATCTAGCCTTGATGTCCATCCGATTACGTTTTTTAACTTCTGTTTTCCAGTCGATTCTGTCATACTAACTTCTTGTCAACAAAACATTATACCAACTGCTGAATTACTGTCGAACCTGCGCCCTTAATCTCGCAGTTGAATGACGGTTAATCAAGCTGACAGTTAGCGAAATCTCCCTTTTATCTACTTTGGCATATCTTATGCCCTGGCCTTACATATAAAGCCAAATTAACCGATCTTTATATGAACAATCAATCTAAAAATAATCAACACCAACAAAAAAGATTATTGGCAGATTTCACAGAAGGACGTTTAGAGTGTGTGAGCATTTTCTTCTTTTGCGGATTTATATTAATAATCAAAGTCAAAAGTTCCATCCACAGGTAAAAAATATGAAACCCCCAACTAAATCCCCCTTCCAATTACTAATAGTTTTTGCGTTACTAATGCTTTACTACTCTCCGCCTTTAGTTTTAGGTCAACTGGTTATCAATGGATACACGATTGAACCAGGCGCAAATTTGATGGCTGCCGACTTGAGTGATGCTAACTTGAGTGCTTCTGACTTAAGTGGTTCTAATTTGAGTGGATCCAACCTGAGATTTGCTAACCTGACTGATGCTACCTTGACTCGTGCCGACTTGAATAGTGCCGACTTGTTTGCAGCCAACTTGAGATTTGCCAACCTGAGATTTGCTAACCTGACTAATGCTACCTTGACTCGTGCCGACTTGATTGGTGCTAATTTGATTGGTGCTAACTTGACTAACGTCAACTTGACTGCTGCAAATTTGGGTAATGCGGACTTGTCTGCAGCCGACTTGACTCGTGCCGACTTGAATAGTGCCGACTTGAATAGTGCCGACTTGTTTGCAGCCAACTTGAGATTTGCCGACTTGAGTAATGCTAACCTGACTGAGGCTACCTTAACGGGAGCGAATTTGACTAATGCATTCTATGACCATAACACTCAATTTTCGGCCGGTTTTGACCCGTCAAACGCAGCAATGTTATTAATCGAACCTAATTCCGATTTGAGAGATACCGACTTGAATGATGCTAACTTAAGTAATGTTAACTTGACTGATGCCGACTTGAGTAATACCAACCTGACTGATGCTAATCTGAGTGATGCTGACTTGATTAATGCTACCTTGACTGATTCTGACTTGACTGATTCTGACTTGACTGGTGCCAACTTGACTGATTCTGACTTGACTCGTGCCAACTTGACTGATGCTAACTTGACTGATGCTAACTTGAGTGGAGCCGACCTGAGATATGCTAACCTGACTAATGCTACCTTGACTCGTGCCGACTTGAGTAATGCTGACTTGACTGGTGCCGATTTGAGTGGTTATGACTTGACTAATGTCAACTTGAGTGGTGCCATCTTGACCAGTTCTGACTTGACTCGTGCCGACTTGAGTTATGCCTACCTGAGAGATGCTACCTTGACTCGTGCCGACTTGAGTAATGCCGACATGAGAGATGCGAACTTGTTTGCAGCCTACTTGAGTTTTGCTAACCTGACTTATCCTACCTTGACTCGTTCCGACTTGAGTAATGCCGACCTGAGAGATGCTACCTTGACTCGTGCCTACTTGAGTAATGCCGACTTGCGATTTGCCAACCTGACTGATACTACCTTAACTGATGCTAACTTGAGTGAT
>JACLAC010019046.1_pt1 | contig 20895 bp, 19 predicted proteins | sample 8027881 | NCBI WGS metagenome assembly JACLAC01 (sample SAMN15725517, study PRJNA655200) | protist metagenome | isolation source: fluorescence activated cell sorting (FACS) single amplified genomes of... | place: Spain: Blaines Bay Microbial Observatory, Mediterranean Sea | collected 2016-01-19 | reverse complement strand
ACGTAATTCGGCCCGGCACGTCATTCATTCACCACGTAATGGATGTGCCAGGTATCCGAGCACGGAATGCGTAATTCATGAACCAGGTAGTTGATGAGTCAGTGTCGTCACACGATCCAACAGAAAGAAAAGAAGACGTGGCCGGCGCTCCGAGCTGGCACAAAAATTTAATTTTCTGCAGTGCCCACCTCCGGCGCCTCCCAGAGAAGATCCTCCACGTTGTCGTTCTTTATGGTCTTGTCCAGCTCGTACATACGGTCTTGACACCGGCTAGCTCGTACATGCGGTCAGTTTGTCTGGTGTTCAGAGAGTTATGTCTTCCGGGAATGATGAGTCTGAGAGTGTTGTCAAAAGCAGATCTGAGAGGAAACCGGTCATAGCAAAAGAGAGAGAGGGAGAATGATGTCATCATGAAGAACGTCGGAAGAGAACAAGAGCTCGGCACTCGTCATACGGATCAATCTATGGTAAAGTGAACTGTAGTCCGAGAATGTAGCGGAAGATGACGGGGCGAATCGTGCTGTTGATTCTGGGCTTCCTCGTCACGCAGTGTGTTGGTGCGCCAAAGAATGGTGCGTTTTTTATTTGTGCCGCCATTTACTGTGGAGATTGTGACATTCTATTCTTGAAGTGAATTGTGATTGTTGATGATGCTATTTTATTCTGGTATTCATGAAAATTATTGTCACTCTTGATCTCATGTGTTTTTCGGTTTTTTCCCCATGCACTGACATCCCGCGGTATGATTCTCTCGAACTGTAGTTCTCGATCGGATTACTATCATGCCACTGACTGCGTGTCAAGATCAGTCCTGAAATACATTTCCAGTTTTTCGGCCCCGGATCCCTGTCGCGTAGTTTTTACACTTTGCTGCACTACTGGGCACCCATCTCTGTAGTACGAAGAAAAACTATATGAGTTTTCATCTCGTACTGAAAACTCATAGGCGTAGCGTGGCGAGAGGAGTCGGGCCGGCAAGGGTCGAGTATTTCGTGTCGGTCCTCAAGTCTTCGATATACTCAGCGGCGGGGGCGAAATATCAATGACAATTAATTTTCTGCGGTGCCCACCTCCGGCGCCTCCCATAGAAGATCCTCAACGTTGTCGTTCTTTATCGTCTTGTCCAGCTCGTACATCCGGTCTTGACACCGCACCTCGCACTCAAAGATCTCCTCGTTGATGGTGGTCTGCGGGCTCACTCGATTCCGGTAGTCCATGAGCCGCACCCTCATCTCGCGGAACATGCGGCGGTAAATTTCTAATTTCACTTCGATCTCTTCCTCCTCGTTGTTGCACCGAACCGCCAGCTCCAGAGCCAACGATATGCCGAACAAATCAGACGGCAACGTTCTCAAGTTATGAATCTCGATCGTGCCCAGAGCGCGATTTACCGTGTTCTTCTTGGCAGATGCTCGCCCCCCCCATGGCTCAGACATTCCAACAACATGGCGCGAAGAAGGAAAAGTGGCGGCATGATCCCCTCCCACTACAGAATGCTTATCTGCGCCATTCTGCCATTTCTTCTTGCTCCCTCGCGGCACAGTGCCCGACTTCTTTTTCCTGGCCATATGCTGATCGGGCCCTGCCGCCGCGCCCGCGTCCTGCCCAGCGAAGGGAAAATCATCACCACTGGCGCCACCGTTGTTGGTTTTTTTCCCTGCAGAAGCAGTAGCAACAATACTCGGCGAAAAAATGTGTTGAGCAGGTCCAGCACGACTGTCAGACGACCAGATCCATTTTTCCATCACGTCGAGACACTCGCTGTTTCGCAACATGGTGTCGTAGGGGGTGTGGGCGACGTCGTCCACAGCCTGCCGCACCAGTCCGACGACCTGCCGCTCAATCTCTATTGTACCGCCCCAGATCACCAAACCACCGGTTTGGCGGAAGACGAACACCCAGATATTTTCATCAGGGAGACCATGTCCACCCTTTTCGTCGCCTGTGGCACTACTACTCTGGGTGGCTGACTCTATGCTTCCTCGAATACAATCCCAGGACATCGCGGTGGCATCGACGCTCGTCGCGGTGGCGCCATCAGCGACCGCCGCAACGCCATTACGCACCGCGTCGTGGTGCGGCACGTTCACCTCTGTTGGTGGCGACCCATCATGCTGGACCGCGTTGCCACCCAAACCTGGGCCACCGCATGTCGAAAGGAGGGGAAAGTCTGACGCCTTCATTAATAGAAACAAATAGCTCGACTGCCCCTTGTTCGCACCCCGAACGCTCTGCTGAATCCATTGCAACTCCATATTACTGCCTTGCTTTTCATACACCAGTTTCGCCAATACATCCAAATCGATCGGGCGGTGGAAACTCAACGCGCGGACCGTCGAGCGATGGAAAAAACGGGGGCAATCAGACTCTGAAGAAGAACCGTCTGGAGAGCCTGCAAAGCCATCAACACGACGGTACGGTCCCCAGCTCTCATCATCGTGAACCTCCGATGACAAAGGCGTTCGAGGGGAGCATGCAGGCATCTTTTCTGCTGACACAGTAGAGACCGGCGGCGTCCAGACTGTGTTCTCGACGAGACCGTTCTTCGTGGTGCGCGCAGCAAGCGCGTCTTCTCTGCCGCGCCGCCTGCTCAGTATGTCCTCACTCCGACGCCAGTACCGGTCCTCAGTTTCCCGCGTCAGCGGCGGGAGCAGCTCGCCATCCAAGATCCTCGGCGGGGCTCCCATGTCCCGATCCTCGGTGGTGCCCAGTAGCACGCGCGCAGCATGCCCTAAAATCGCTTCGCTGCGCCAAATCTGATGCGTAGTGCGCCCCCCACACGCGGTACCCCCAATCGTCACGATGCTCTGCCGCGCCGAGCTTTTCTTGCCGTGCTTTTTGCCCCCTGTGCCGATCAGCAACACCTGCTGATATGCAGGTTGTTCCGCTCGACCCGTTCCCTTGTTCCTAGCACCCATAGCTTGTTCTCTCGCAGCCATATCAGGCGGGTAGACACTACCCCAAGGCTGGGCGGCGGGCAAAATAGTTGAGGCTCGCATATTCAGGCTCAAACCCGCCACATCGCAATGCGCACCGCTTTTGCGTATCCTGTGCAGCTGCTGCACAGTGCTGCTGCCGGGCTTGGAGGCCGACTTTTCTCCACCGTAGCTCGCTCCATCTGTTGCAGACGTTGTGCCCAACAACCTCCTTTGATGCAAGACTACCGAGAGCCGCCGTGCTATTCCTCCCAGTGCCACGCTGCGCGCCATGCTGCTGCAGGTGGATGATTGATTCTGCATTAGCTGCAGTACAACTCAAGAACTCCACCGGCTACGAAGTCCACAGTGTGCACAACGCATCTGAGGGAACTTACTCGACACAACGCTCTCGCTACAACAAACAACGCTCTCGCCAACCACAAGGATGCTGCCGGGGTGCACTGACTCAGATTCCCCCCCTGGACCGCTCACGGAGGCGTCCGTCTTTGCAAAAAAACTGCACGCTCCGACACGATCTCGATACGCCTTCCATCACAAGAAACTACTTTGCGGCCAAGAAAAACATCGTCCATGCAAAAACAGACCATGCCGAAGCTCCCCCGTACGCCCATGTTTGAATAAGCTGTGGTATCCTTGTCAGTATGCCTCTTCACATTTTCGCGAAGCCGCAACAGAGCTGCAACGCAAGAGTAGCTGCAATATTTTCGCAGGAGACACGTCACATCAAGCAATGCTCTGCAAACATATTCACTGGCCATGCTCAACGAGGATGGATGAAGGCTCCAAGTAAACCTGCTCTTAAGATGAGTGCGATTGAATGTGCTCTTCCGATGAGTTTCAAAGAATGGAACACTCGCGAATGGTCTACTCATTGCTGCTGAAAGACGTGAAGAACACGATGCTGGTGATCGAAACCAACGCGTGGAAAGAATTGATGTTTTTAGTCCCTAGAGAGGCGCGAATCTTCAAGAACCTCCCTCAACTTTTCCCTCAGGGCACCCATCATTGCGTGAGGACACCGTGTGCGCTCTCACCATGGCATCCTGCCATCACCATGGAAAATTCGCGGAGAGCAAGAAGTTTTGCAGAGAGTGGTGGTCTCGACGACCTATTTTACGGCAGATATGGCGAGAGTAGCACTGCGCCCTCACTCTACTGTGGACACTCCGGGGCCCAAACTTCTTCTTGCTGGTCTCCCGACATCTGTGCGGAGAGTGAGTCAAGGTCGGGATGCTAGAGTGCACGCAGTTTCTTTACGGGGTGATTGTTCAGTGTAAATTATCTAGAGAGAGGCTCGAAGGGGCGCAATAGCAGCCTGTTCTAGTTGTTGTTACTTTGGAGCATTGAACAATGATTGAACATCGGACGCAGTTCCCAACCGTCGTGCGCTCCCTTGAACGCCACTCGGGTGCCAGTTTTTCCTTGCTGCAACACTGCGTTCTTTGTTACTGAGAGCACTCGTTCTCGTTTCTCCGGCGGTAAGGTCAATGTGGCACGGGCGAAATCTTGGCCCACTAAGGTCGGTTGGGGCAGGAATGCTCACTGCATGGTGCAAGAATGCCGCACCAAAAATGCCCACGAACGGACGTGGTGGTGGATGGTGGATGGAAACGCAGCATGTGTTCCACGGTCGATGAAGACGTCGAGGCGGGGTTGCCAGGGGCGATAGTGTATGAAACACGAGACACTGCGGTGAACACTCGCCGGCCATCCGACTGCGGGAGCGCGAGCCGAGATGTCATGCTGCGGGTTGACCACGGCGACGCGGCCACCTTTGACGCTGAAGGTTTATTCTATCCCAGGAAGAGTTCCAGTAGTGAGATGGCCCGCAAGACGATCTACGATGAGTTTCTTGCTGGCGATGTCGATGACTACGACAAGCGCCGCTCACATTGGCTATCGAATCACGTGGAGTGGAAAATGTTGGTGCTCCCACTATTGTGGTTAATGGAGAGTCGGAGGAAGCGGCTGCTTTACAATTTCTGCCTGGCCATTTTTGTCCTGGGGGAGCTCTGTACACTTTGGATTCGCCTCACCCGTTGTCGCACGTCCACATGCAAGTGGCTGCTGCACGCGACTGGGGAAGCAGACTGGTCGCTTCAGCAGCCCGACGCCCCGCTATGGGACATCGTCAGTTGGACACTATTCACGCTTCAAGGCCTCATTTTTCTTCTAGTGGTGGGAAGCGCGGCATGGCGATCGGCGCGGAGCTTGGTGTGGATCGACATGTTGTATAGCGACGCGGTGACATGGGACAATGCTCGTTCAACAAACCGTTCTTGCGATGACGGTCGCGCCGCGATGCCTCCCACGAGACGCCCACGCGTTTCTGGCAGCAACTGGAGCGTAAAAACGAGGCTACGGATTTCGTTGTTGAAGGGGGTTATGCCTCTTCTGCTTTATGTTTCCTTGTTTTCTTTGGTCGCCGCCATATCTACATCCCGCGTGCATGGGATGGGTAGTATCCGCCTCGGTATTGCATTTGTTGCAAACATCTGTCGGTTGGTTTTCTTCTTGATGGTCCCGACACAAGTTGGGTTTTGGGCTGCGTTTGCGATCGTTGCAGAGGAGGCCATGACTGGCGCTGTCGGTCTACTCGACGCAGCTGCAGATGATTTCTCCGCGACTGAATTATTCTTCGGTGACGGTACTTCAGAGGACGGGGGTGAGTGTTGCCATCTTGTTGCACGTGCAGTCACGCCAGACAACGAAACTACGGCAGCGGGGCGACACAACAGGGCCCCAGCAAGTCGGGTTTCTCGGCGTGCTTTCACGGAGTATCAGCAGAGAATCGTGCGGCTCGAGCGCGCAGTTTTACCCACTTACGGGGCGTTTGGAACTGCTCAACATGCGTGGGTGATCCTGTGCCTCATCGTGATCGTGCACTCTTCGATACGTGTTGTTGTCGGGATCCGTTTCGGCGACTGGGGTAGGGTTGCCCTCGACATGTTCGTGGCGGTCTTGTTTTCATCTGCCGCGGCCTGGGTCCTGTTCACGATGGCGAACCTGCGTTTGCATGCCGAAACGTTGGCCGAGCAACATGGAACTCGATACAACGTGATGTTGCTCAGCAACGCAGAGCTACAGGACTCGCAGGTATCACATTTGAGATTCATCTGAATTTTGTGGTCAATCGAACAGGTTTGAAAACGCCTTGTGCAGTTGGTTTTGAAATCGTTGCTCACTGCATGGTGCAAGAATGCTCACTGATGTAGTGATGGGTTCTCGTTTTCCTTCTTGCTAGGCACAGCACTCCCGACCGACTCTGATTTCTCCGCCGCTTGCCATCGACCAGCAACAGCCCACTGAGGTGGCTGTCATGGCCGGCTTCATTGTCAACATTCATTCACTCAACTGTCTAGAAATGCGCGCATGTGAGGATGAACACAACGCTGCACTCACGCAACTCCAACTTCGCCAGAAGATCATTAGACTTTCGTATAATGTTCACAGACGTATAAGGACATTTACTGTTCCACAAAACTTCGTAGTCGGACAACACGAATGTCGTAGAAAATTGGATCCAATAATAGTATGAGAAGGAGGGACATCATCATCTTCAAGTGTTTCCAAAACCGGGATCCAAACAAGTCTGGTTGACAACATCAGAGGCCCTTGGCAACTCAATGTTCGCGATCCTCCACTTGACGACAAATGCGACGATAACCGCCACACCTGGGTCGAAAGTGGTCACAGATGTGAACACCGATGGGATGAGCCCCCGAAATGATGAGCCGGCTTTGTCCTGCGGAAAACATAAAAAAATCGTCAAAGTTTACTGTCAAACACAGGCTTTCCGAGAGCAGAGTGGCGTGCTGCGAATATTCTATTAGAGGGATGGGCTAGAGTGGCGCAAGAACAACACAGCTGCTCAGATACGCCGGTGCTACCGGTAGTGCTGGGGCACACTACGTGTGTCGCTCGTCGTCGTATAGTCAACACACTGCAAGCAATGTGAAGCGTCGTTGATGCAACCTATCCGCGTCCGCGCTCTCTCCAGTGTGCTGCCGAGACTGCGTTCCAAGAGTACAAGGCTCGAAGAACCAATGCTGGACAACCACGAAACGCGGACATGATGAAATGTCATCAACACGGAATACGCCATCTCCAATAGAGCCGGCAGTGCTGGGTTCATTGACTTGGAGCATGAGAGAAGAAGCCCATGGGTCGAGCTGAATGCCCGTGGCAAACAGCCCGTGGCGTCTGAGAGTAGTGGCAGGCCACGACCGGCATCTGCCACTGTCACGCATCGAGAGAGCAGAGCTCTTCCCATGTTCTTCCTTGCTCTAGTATACTTATACTGCGCATCATGCTGCGGCGCCACGCCATGCGGAGAGCGCCTCGATCACAGCACAGTGCATGTTCTAAACTTTACTCACATGACCCTCTTGTGGCTCGATTTTTCGAGGCTCCTTATGCCGAACGAGAGCCTGACGTTGGATTTTTGTGGCCTGAGTCAGTGGAACAACAATGCATGAAATATGCTTTAATGTTTTAAAAGCAATTCTTAGTCCTAAGAGTGTCAATACCGCAACACTTGCAGACTTCAGTAAAAATTCCGGCGCAACCAGTTCTTTCATCATCTGAAAGAAACAGTTTCCATATCAATGCCCAAGTGATGCGATAGGTTGCCCATATACGAACAGACGGCTCCTGAATACTGTATGAATCAGAAGAAACGACGATGTTCGAAAAAAATTCGCAGCACGGGAAGAATGCATGAGGTATTAGAATATGGCCAGCCACTTGCCAGTACCAAATGCTCCGGGTTCGGCTCGCCCAAGACGGGCCGGATGTGGTATAGCTTCGGGTCGCCTCCATCCTTATACGGCAGCGACATCGGGTCGTCTTTTTTTTATATATGCAGCGCTGAACGACTGCCACCAAGCTGAACGGCAGACTATATACTATGCTCACAGGCATACCATATGCCGAACGGCACCAAGCTGCTCACCCGGTCGCGCATCCGCTCGCCTCGCATAAGAACTTGACGTGCCAATCACGTTCCAAGTTGCGAGGCCACACTCAAGCAACGAAGTTTCGAGCCATCTGACTGAAGCAACCATGTTTCTTCTCAAGTAGCGCGATGCCAAGTTGCGTTTGAATGGGCCGCCCGAGAAGAAAATCTGTGTGTACGTGAAAAACTTCACTACCGGCTCGATCATCATCTGTGTGTAGGAACAAGATTTACCGCCTAATCTATCTGCCGCAGCCAAAGACGACGTGAAAAATCTACCCGTCGACTTTGCGAAGTGCCACTTCTTCTTTCCCAGGAACTCGGTGACGCAACCCTCGGATCGGTTGTCGCAGATTCTCGTGCTGCGGAGCATTTAATACATGCCGACTACTGACGACTCATGGCCGAGACGTCCAATAGAATGCGTGGAGTTGTTTTGTAAACGACAGGTCGCGCTGTCGTTTGCTTACGAACCTAGAAGTGCACGTTTCAAAATAATTCACTGCTTGCTGCGTCCATCAAATCGGTTTGTCAAGCGGCGGTATGCTGCACCGAGTATTATACTTGCAGTATGATTGCTACAGTACGCAACAAAATCGCCGCTTCCAAACACTCACCCTAGCCCGTCGAGGTAGCCCTGATGCTCGCGCAACGTAGACTCCCACATGATGTTGTTCCTCGACTTGTGCCCGTGCTTTCTATCCGACACCTGCCCAAAATCCGTGTTGCTCAACGCGTTTGTTCAACATTGCCGCTTACCCACCACACACGCATGATTGCTGTGTGGCATCATTTCAATCGATGAGCATCGTTTCACTTTCAAAGAACCACCACAATGCAGCATCGTGTAAGCAGTGTTATATCGAGAGGCAAAGCAATCATGCAAAAATTTACCAAATGCTCCCATGTATTCAACGCCGTTCCCTCGCAACCAGGCCATCGGAATTGTTTCTGTAGTCAACGTTACGCGCAGATTTTTGAAAAAGAATACCGCACTCTTTTTAGTTTTTTCAGTTATGATGGAATGAGCTTTTGTAAAGATGTACAGTGCCATGCTCTTTTTTTCGGTCATGATCCCATGAGCGTTATCTGAATGAAGTATGCCGCACCCTTTTTTTCCGGAAGCAACGTAAGAATACCAGCAGACACTGGCAGCAGACACTGAAACTATAGCTCTTACCAGCGGGTTGTCACGGATAGTGGCTAGCGGCAATGCGTTGCAGTTGCGATCCCACTTCCGGTGCTCTGGCGATGTCCATCGCTCTTTGTAAGTTTCCTGTGGGGAGATGTTTTCGCTCCCTTCATCGTATTAATGCATATTAAGGAAATTCGCAGCAGCAATGCCCAGGCCTGTATCTATAGAAAATTCGCACAGTTCCTGATGAGACTCGATAGCAATGACGGCAGTCAGAGAAAGCTCGGTCCATTTAATGATCTCCGTGCTCGACCACTCAAATGTGAACGGCCCACGCAAGAAACGAACCTTCTCGAAGTTCTCCTTTGCCATGTCGAAGGATTGGTGCGAGCGACTGAAGTACCTGTGTTGTTCGTCCAGCTTACACTTGCATTATTTCATGGGCATGGCCGTGAGAACACTGTGCCAGTCGATTCTCCACTGCACACCTCAATCACACTCACAACGCAGTTTAACCTTCTCCACTTCATGTCAGGTTTCTTGTGCGTGCCCCCGCGGAGGTTCAGCTGCCAATTTAAGAGAGCGGGAACTGGGATAATTTTCAACAAAAAACTCACACAGTACTTCGTGCGCCGTTATGACGACCTGCAGGGTGTGGGATACGAGCTGGCGGATGCCGATCGAGTACCTACCGACCCTGGTGGGCGCAGTGAAGAAAGCAAGGACTGATCTGCATCGTCTGAGCTGTAAGCAGGAGATGAATCGGGCGCTAAAATTCTCCAGCGAAGTCAAAAAGATGGTGGTAAGAGGCATCGAGAACCGGAGAAGTGCGGACTGGCGCAAGATCACCATTGGGGAGTACACCGCTGAAAAACCTGAGCACACGGCGGGTAAGTAGCTTCGGTGGAAGCAGCTTTGGTGGTGGTTTCTCGAGCAACTACGGGGGTGGCAAGGGTGGCGGTGCCACGGGTCACCACACTGAGCCGTGTCCGTTGGAGATGGGCACGGGGTACTGCTACCGTTCGAAGTGCATGCACGACCATGTGGGCAGGCAGATCGCGTCACTCTTGGTCTGTCGAACTCGAAGCTCACTGTCAGTGCGTGTTGTGTCAGTACTTCGTGGAAGCGTAAGACTTTCCACCAGGGCCTTCATGTAAAGCGAATCTAGAGATGAAAGTCACCACAGCTCGAGATATTGTATGGTGAGCAGAAAGTCTGTCGGAAATCGGAATGTTATCGACGTCGATAATATGTATGCCGATTGCGGTGCCGGTGAAAGATCTGATATCGCCTGGCATGATTTGATGACCTAATATCACTTTGGGAGATACCAGCAGCGAGGCCTGTGCTACGTGGGATATTGATATTTCAACAAAAATACACAGGCTCGCAAACTCAGAGGAAGCTTTTCGTTTTCTTAATCGTTGCATTCAGCCACTGACAGGCGAGGCCCAACTTATTACCCCCCATGCAGTACTTGAATGCGCCAGCGCACAAAAAAAGTCGAATTCCGTGTTGGCGTTGTGTCGATAGAGTGTTGACCTAACCCCTAGCGCGCCGCTCCCAGCCTTGATCCAGTAGAGATCGCGAAAGACTGGTTGAAATGTTGTCGAAAGCCTGTCAATTCTTTGCTTCAGAAATAACCCCTTTGCTTCAGTTTAACCTTCTCCACTTCATGTCAGGTTTCTTGTGCGTGCCCCCGCCGGCCACTCTATGGCGCGCGGAGCGTGCGTTCGACTGAGAGTCCCTGAGATGAGACGGGAGCCGAAGCACACTGTAACGCCACGTGAGCGGAACGAAACCAGGCCAGAACCCCGCGCTTCTGAATGGAAGGGTGGATGAATGGCCTGAAAACCAGTGTCGCCAAGGCGAGAGACGAACACGAAGAAGGTCAGAGAATTGCGAAACACGACTGGCGAAGAGTGGAAACGCCGAAGCCATCTCGCAGAACGGACGATACGCCCGTGAAATAATTGATACGACATGGAGAGATTGAGTGAAAAATAATGAGAAAGACAATGATTGGAAGATTGAAGTTGCAATTAGGAGTCATTGAAGGATGGATCCTAGAAAGCTCGAACGAGATCGGAGAGATAACGTCGGCTCTTGACTTCCAATAGAGAGTTGTAGGCAGCGAAGGCCGACTAGAAAGGGTAGACGAGTGTTGGGTGACCCGGGCGCGGTGGCTCCAAAGTTCATTGACCACACGTCATCTCTCCGATCCTGTCAGTTCGACGCGCCCTCGGATGGCGGCCTGACGAGCAATGCTCCACCTGTCAGGAACAATGACTTTCTGATGTTCCTGAGCTGCCACGAGGGCAGAACAGAAAAAAAAAAAAAACGCTACTATCCTGAGCTCGAGACCGGGTAATGGCCCAACGATATCACGAGGGTAACTCTCGCAGACTGAGAGAATAGGAGACTGACCTATTCGATCCCGTAATATGACGATGCGCTACAACCTTAGCAAAGAGACCAGAGAATGACTAGCCTCAGAGTCAGGGTGCAACTTTCGCGATCTTGACTGGACAGGGGGGAGCCCTGAATGACCATCAAGAGAACGACAAACAATTCGTCGAAGACGAGTTGCGCTACAACTCAAGATCAACAGGAGAATGACCTGAAAGCACTGGAAGTATGTAACTTTCGATATATTGATTTGACAGGGGGGAGCCCTGAATGACCATCAAGAGAACGACACACAATTCGTCAAAGACGAATTGCGCTACAACTCAAGATCAACAGGAGAATGACCTGAAGACCATGGAAGTATGTAACTTTCGAAATCTTGACTAGACAGGGGGGAGCCCTGAATGACCATCAAGAGAACGACAAAGAATTCGTCGAAGCCGAATTGCGCTACAACTCAAGATCAACAGGAGAATGACCTGAAGACCTTGAAAGTAACTTTCGAAATCTTGACTAGACAGGGGAGAGCCCTGAATGACCATCAAGAGGACGACAAACACTCTGTGCTAAGCAAAGTGCGCCGCGACCCAAATCACGCAGGAGAATGACCTGAATGACTCGGAGATGCAACTTTCGCGATCTTGACTAGACAGGGGGTAGCCCTGAATGACCATCAAGAAGGCGACGGAACCACGAACTCGAAAAGATGAGCGAAGAGATCGACTCGACTATCAAGAAAGTGATTCATCCGAATGACAATGCGACCGCGGCAGGAGAATGACCAACACGCGGCCTCAACGTCACCGGCCATTAGCTTTTCCTAAGAGGGTTCTGGCAGCCCGGGAAAACGAACGAACAACATAAGTGAATGATGAATCAACAATGAAGTCCGCCGGCAAGACGGTTTCCCGTTAAAGTCGGAACGCCGGGGGCGTCCCAGGCATTTAACCTTCTCCACTTCATGTCAGGTTTCTTGTGCGTGCCCCCGCGGAGGTTCAGCTGCCAATTGATGCTGGGCGCGTCGCCCGACGTCACTCGGAGCGTTGAGCCTGTTTCGATTCTTCAAGTGCCAGTATTTTCACAGTCAGCATGATACATTTCTTGCGCCGGGTACAAACTTTCATGTTGTAACAGCCACCCAATACATGCAGCCAACAACCACCCACGCCAGTATGCTGGCCCACGACAGACTACCCACGCTGTCTTTCTCAACGGACTAGACACCAGTAGCTCGGCCATCTTCTTCTTGCCGGTTCCCTATTCAACAGTATGACGAAAACATGCAGCATGCATGGCAGTGGCCAAGGGAACCATGTCCGCGTGTACCATTCTTGAGCATGTGTTGGGTGTTGGCGAAGTTCTGGTATTGCTCATAAGTTTGCTCCTCCTCAGGCAACTGCTCCTTTCGATTCTTCCACCTCAAGTTCACGATTGCTCAGTGTACACTCAGATTTCTTCACGAATATTATACATCGTAGGATCTTCATTGTATGACCTGGGCACCGCATGTCATACCTCACACGCACTGCAATACGGGTGTTAAGTTTCCTCCTCCGATCAGTTGCCGGGCATGCGAGCAAATCTGCGTCGTTTTATCGTGTGGAGACCAACAGTTTCCATATGCCCGCGGTGTCCGTAGCACCTCACACTCTTAGTACCTTAAACACGAAAACATGCAGCTACCTCCTCAAATACGGTCCCTCTTCGGGCTCGGTGGTGTTCGTTGCCTTTTCCCGTGGCGTGTGCACGTGAGGCACGGACGGAGGATACTGCGACTTTTTCCGCCGCTCAACTTGCTGTTGTGCCATCATTTTTTGTGCCACGGTCATTGATCACTGGTGAGTAATGTGTTGAACTTTGCCACGACATGGACTCCTGACACGCTATTAGGGTTCCCGGTATATGACCATCCAGAAACGCGAGCATGGACATATCCCAATATCACTTCGAAAAGGAACTTGTCGGCACTACTAGAGTGCGCCACATAATCCTGGGCATGACGCTATCAAATTATCGGCGGAAGAAGTTCGGCGACGGAACATGAGCACGCGTGTTCGCGAACCTGTTACCGATTGCCGCTGACGCACGCGTTGGCGCCAACCAGATAGTCTGATGCAATCAGGCGCGCCTGCAACCGTTTCAAATCTGACTTTCCAAAAGGAGTCATACTGCACTTTCTGTCAAAAAGAGTCGCGCTGCACTCTTTCTTCACAAGAGTCATATGGCACTCCCATTCGAAATTGTCAGTCTTTTTCAAAAAGAGTCCTACTGCAATCTTTTTCACAAGAGTCATACGGCACTCCCACTCGAGAGATTCATACGGCACTCTCTTTCGAAAGAGTCATACTGCACTCTTTTTTTCCCGGAGTCTCGTTGCGCTCTTTTTGGACAGAGTCATATCGCAAACTCTTTCTCTGAAAGTCGCGTTGCATGTTTTTTCAAAGGATCAAACTGCACTCTTTAGGTGCGTTAAGATCATAGAGGGCATCACAGAGTTCCCAATTTGTATCCCGGCCTCCGGCCGGGGGTGTATGTTACTGGGCATGGTACTATCAAAATATCCGCAGAAGAAGTTCGACGACAGAAGATGACGAGAAACAACGAGCACATGACGAAGGTCTGTTTCTGTTTGTCGGAAACAACATATCTCGACGGGCAGTTTTCTTTACTGGCGCCAGGCGCTGGCGCCAACCACGTGATCAGACTGTGACTTCGCCGCAAGTGATGATGAAAAGAGCCGACGCTGCCATGGCAATGCAATAATACCTGTCGAAGAGAAAATAGCCAGTTGATGCGGCTGAGGTCGGTGCAGAAGTCCTGCGTCCAGACGTGTCGGAGGTCATTGCTGTTCCGCGAGGGTCCGTTGCCGCTAAAGAAGATTTTCGTCGTCGACTGCCCTTTCACGCCTCCGTCACTGTTGTTGACCGTCGTGTGGCCGCCTCCCGTGTTCAGCTGCCGCGGCTCGCTCGCAGTGCGCCCATCTCCAAGCGCTTCGCCCATCTTGCTGTGATCACGGAGTTCTCCTCAGCGTATAGTGTCAACGCGCAACACCGATCTCAACCGTACTCTCACCGTCCGCGTCTCAACCGTACAAGGAAACGATGACCCGACGATACTCCTCCGTATCAGTGCCGATCAGTTCCTACTATACAGATCTAGTATTTTGAATCACCGTCCATGGCACACAGACAATATATTCTGCTGCAAGTCCCGTGCCATCATGCTTTTCTCTGTCTATTCATAATACGTTCTCTCCGAAGTCGCGGGCACTCTTCAAGACCATCCCTCCCTGTCGTCAACAAGATTTTGTGCAACAACAACCAGAACAACAACAAGAATGAGTCGGAGTCTCTCAGTCACAAGGTTCCCTCTTCACATTGCTGCATTGGTTGGGCTTGTAAGCAAAGACAGAGGAGCAACTGAACACGGATGCAACAGTTGTCTACCCAGTTACGCAAAAATGAATCATTACGCAACGATGTTCAGAATTTTTTTTCAAAGAGTCATACTGCACTCTTTTTTCACGTGAGGGTGAGCAACCCATTCTCGAGCAGCCAGATAGGATTGCCGCAACTGCAAAGATGACCCAGCTTGGGGTGACAATACTTTTCTAAACAGGACTATGATCACGCAACGCCGGCGGGAACTCTGGTGGCAAAACGGGTGCCTGGTGGCAAAACAAACGGTTCGTACAATGACGCATTTGCAAAGTTTAAGGGACACGTTGTCACACTTTGTGTCCTATTTGCGCGGGCCGGTCGTCGTCTCCGATGTTGAAGAACTGTGGACCACCATGCTTTTGTGCCGCCTGTGCGGCAGCTGCAGTGCTGCCAGTGGCAGTAGTTTCCAGGGCGCCAGGGCGCCCATCCGCGGTGCTCGGAGTTGTGCTGTTTTTCGACGACGCGGTTGTGGTTGCTCCAGGTGGTGCGTACTGGGCTCCAGTTGCGAGTGGAGCGACCGGTGCAGCAGCCGACCGTGGCTCTGACATCGAAGGCGAGGCAGCAAAAGCGGCAGCTGCAGCTGCGTTTGTGATTGGTGCTGCCACGGGTTTGCGCACGCCGCCAGTCCGGCCCGCGAAGCTCGTGTAGTTCCGGTCCCGATCGAATAACCCGCGCTTCGCGGCTTCTTCTGTTGAAATCAAGCACAACGCATATTCATCTTTGCGTTGCGTCGCGTTCATTCACACCCATCATCTGTCCCCTGTTCAGAAACCATGCCATACCAATCAACTGAGTCTGCACCCACCACAATACTAGCAAGAATCTATCACGCTCAGGACCGACAAATCAATCACGCTAACGCGGCGCGACTGATGCGGACACATTTTTCACGCGACTGCTGTGGTAAACTTGTGATACGAAAAATCAATGAAAAGGTGTCTCTTAAAATATTATGTCCAGTCGCGCATTAACATCTTCTTCATACCTGCAGCTGCCATTGCTTTTATTCTCTTTTCAGATGTTCTGCTCCCGGGGGGAGAGGATGACGATGCGCCCCCAACTGTTGTTGCGCCCATGGCAAGGCCCTGACCACGATCAACTTCCGCCACCGACTGTTGTAACTCCCGACTGTTGTACCCCGCGCTACCCATGTGCCTGGAGGAGCCACCACCGCGTAACGCTCGTAAGGCTACATCTGCTTGCCTTTCCGCGTGATCCTGTGGCGTGTGGATCTGATCGCCTTCATCCAATTCAAACTGGACCACCATTCCTCCGCCAGCTGTGCCACCTGACGCTCCGGAGGTTCCACTCACCTCACGCACCATTGCACCAGTATCATTATCGTCCTCCTGTCTCGTATACGGCGGCCCGGTGCCGTCATCTATGGCACTATCTGCGGCAAACGATGAGAGCGGCCCGAATGCCGCTCCCTGGTTCAGCTTCCCGACACTCCCACCCCCACTCTTGGGCACGCGACCCTTCGCAGCTGTGTACCCCGTGGGAACACCGCTCATTGAGCCGCGCGGCATGCTGCCGTCGCCAGAACCTTTTCAATGTCACAACAACTCATCAACTGTGTAAAAATTCTTCTACGAGTACACATACACACCTTACTAGTAATAGTAGCTGGGTTACTTTGCTTTCAGAATTTTTTTGCTTTCTGGGCGACAGACACAAATTCACAATGAACTGAACACACCGCGACACCATGAATGTCACCGACAGAATGCGAGGCGGCGTGACAACTGGACAATTTTGACAGATGAGATTCATCCAACATAGCAGCTAACTTTATCGTGTCCTACGAAGTTCATGAGAAAACAAAAACTGAAAATGTCATGTTAATTACGCGGTTGGAAAGTGTTCGATGTGAAAAGTCTGGTGCTATGTGTTGAAAGTCATCACTCTGTCTCGGCAAAAGTACGGGCGTCTACGTTTCGGGATTCAAAAGGGTTTGCACGCGTGGGGGATACTAAAGTGATGTGCAAAGTACTCAGCATCCACGTGGCGTGACAGGCGGTGGCACGAATGTTTCAATGACAATCAATTCTCAATCCGGTAGTGCGGGTTACGGCTTATAGACAAAAAGCTTGATCAAGTGCTGGGCTGAGTTTGTATCGTATTAGACTTGCGTCAGACTTCTTCCTAGTTTACTTTTAGTGTTCGTAGCTAGCACGGACAAAACGAGAGCGCAGTCATGCGTGAAGTCTTCCTACCTTACTAGAATGTAACATGGTAGCGGAGAGTGGGATTCAAAAGGGTTTGCACGCGTGGGGGATACTGAAGTGATGTGCAAAGTACTCAGCATCCACGTGGCGTGACAGGCGGTGACACGAATGTTTCAATGACAGTCAATTCCCAATCCGGTAGTGCGGGTTACGGCTTATAGACAAAAAGCTTGACCAAGTGCTGGGCTGAGTTTGTATCGTATTAGACTTGCGTCAGACTTCCTCCTAGTTCACTTAATTTTAGTGTTCGTGGCTAGCACGGACAAAACGAGAGCGCAGTCATGCGTGAAGTCTTCCTACCTTACTAGAATGTAACAGAAAGCCGGAATAGGTTTATTTTCTTCGATAATCGAAATTACTACCTGGCCTCCCGCTGCCCGGCGCGAATAGATTCGCCCACACCCCCCCTATCGGCCCGACCGCCATCGAGCGATTGATGAAGCAATGATACCCCAACATGCACACGGAACTCAGAAAGCTGTGCACTATCGCCCCGTTGTGTACTTCTACTGCAGGGTCTCCCATCCCGAACAAGAGGAGACAGATGAAGAGCATAAACACGTCCTCCACGACAAGCAAGAAATTCCGGAAAAACCGTTTCCGCTGAAACACTTTCGCCACCACGCCGTCATCGGATAAATATCCCGCGACAAAATAAACAATACTCACTGGAAAGATATCGAACCAGTATTCGCGCTCTGTACAGTCGATCCCGGCAAGAGGCATGCTTTTCTTTTTGTTGCTGTGCCCCTTCGCGGCGCCAGAGCCCACCTGAACTGTTGTTATCCCCGTGCGCGATGAGCGGTGATACGCTTGGTGTTGGAATTTCGACGATCGCTGCCCGATGTTCTGTACGAATAAGGCACACAAACCGAACCGAAACACCTGGTACCCGAACAGACAACAAGTCCACACGATCGCAGCGATCAGGAAATGTTGCATGTTGTTCAGGAACCTGATTCAGTGTTCTTTTGTCAGATGGTGGACTCAAGAAGCTGTCCTCGAGGTTCTTTCATCTCCGCACTTTTTTGGATTGTGGAGTCATGCTGACTCGTCACGGTCATAATGACTCAACACTGACAACCTCCAGTAGTGATAAACTTGTACTACCCACCACCAGAATCAAGTACTACTCAGTAGCACAACACTACAGCAGATCATTTTCGCCAAGAGCACACTGCACACTGAAATGCATTACACGAGCACAGAAGGATCAATACTTCAATCACTGAGCAGTAATCACGATTCACGCATAACCACTACGTAAAAATCACCCAGACGGCTGCGCTATCCTTCCAATGACGTCGGCCATGACGCAGTCCGAGATGAAGTCATACCACTGCAGAAGCTCGTACAACGCCATCGCAAACCGCTGTTTCATGTCGAAAACCGCGACTTCGAAACCCATTGTGTCTTGCTGCGCTGGGCCTTTTGCGTTTCAGAACCGAGTACTGCATGCTTTTTGCGTTCAAGGTAGGCATGCTTCGCTCTGATTTTTCTCGTCGATTGTTCTGCACTTTCGAATTTTCTGATAGCAATATGACAATCTCTCGCAAGGCAGTGTTTTGGGTAAGCGGACCCTACATATCAACATCTACTACTATTAGCACTACTACTACGAACACTCGAACAGCTAATATTATCAAAATCGACAGTAGAAGAAATCTATGCAACTGCGGAAAACCTCCCTGGAAATCTTGGAATTGGAAGTATCCCATGATCAGAGCGAACAACCCGAACGCCAACATGGCGACCACGTAGTGCCAACCGACGATATCTTGCGCCGTCGGCCGATCCTCCTCCAGAATGCTGATCCGGTGGTTTTCCTTCGCTTCTAACTTTTCCTCGTGTTCACGGTCGCGTGCAGCTTCCATCTCGTCCCTAGCGTTCTGCTCCTGCTCGTCGTTTTTTTGCAAAAAAAGAATGAAGTTAATGCATACACACTTCTCTCACGTTACCAGGCCACACACATCTTTCACAAAAAAAAACTTACACTGCAGACTGCGCTTCTTTTTCAAATTATGACACAACCATCAGAAAGAAGAGTGCTGCTGAGTAGACTACTTTTCTCAATTTGTGTGGTTAAGAGTACCCGCGCTTCCTTCTGCTCCATCCGCTCCGCGTCAGCGAACTCCCCGAAATCGGGCGCCCGGAATTGACTGGTGCCACTCAGTGGTTGCAACCGCACCGTCTCCGAGGCACCCTTCACGGCGCAAGCAAATGCATAAACGAAACCGTTCTGCAGATCCTTGATCGCTGCGTCGCATGCGCGTCCAGGGGCGCAGTTCTGCAAAGAAAATGCACGAGTGGATTGCAAGAAAATGCACGCACTTGCAAGAAAATGCTCGAGTGGATCTCGTACACAACCACACAGGACAAGCTACCCAATGACATGCTGGGCACGGAAATGGCGTGCGAAACAAGAATTCGCATATACGCAAACAGCTATAAGCGTGCTCGGCAAATTTTCCACAACATTCTATATTGCAGAACCGATTGGGCCATGGCTGAGTATATACCGATTTCTCCGACGAATGCACCTTGCCTGTTCGCATTCCACCGGTATGTTGCGCCTTGCATTCGAACGAGAACTCGTGGAAGTCCAGGTTACGCACTGTCACGTAAGCCGTGCCAACGTGCTTGTTTCGAGGCACGAACCTTGGTTCTGACATGGTTGCCAGACGATACGTGTTCACATGCGTCCTTGCTTCGTGCCGGTCGAAATAGATTGGAGGTGGTGGCCTAAGAAAATTGTGTGAAACCGAATGACTTTGTGACCGGATCACAAATCAATGAGGGGGGCGAATGAATGAGTTTGTCCACATTTTTCTGATGTCCGCCCGATCTGGCAGAGAAGCATTCCGGGCGTCAGATGAGTAGAATACATTTTTTGTTAAATAAGAGCTAAACTGCACTGTTTTTTTCGCTAAAGAATCATCTCGCACTCTCTGTTTTGGCGAAAGAGTCATACTGCACTCTTTTTTTCCAATGAATGGGTTGCACGTTCTATCTACTCTGGACTCTTAGGCGGGAGTCTGAAAGACTTATACTGCACTCTCTTTTTCAACGCAATAAACTCTTTTTTGGCAGAAGAGTTCTATTGCAATCTGCTTTTTTGTAAAAGAGTTATAATGCATTCTATTTTTTCTGTCAAAACGTTATACTGCTTTCCCTCTTTATCCGAAAGAGTTATACTGCTCTCTTTTTCTTCCACTAGACTTGCGATTTCTGCCCACATGCAGTGCAACATACTTCACTGGCTCGAAAAGTGACGGCAAAAGAAACGCATCGAAAGAGATTTTGACGAAAATGCAACGGCAGGGAAGCAGGTTTTGCTGACAAGTAGATCGGAGCTGGTGGTCTAAGTAGTCCAGTCGAATCAATGGGGATTTCACTTTTTTGGTCATACAACTGCGTGTGTCGTGCTAGTAGAAGTGAAGCTGCACGAACTACTTTCTGGAAGGATTGGATACGCCCAGATGGCCAATACAGGGTGAGTACTGTACATATCATAGAGCTTGAGCAGCCAAGTGCAATCAACATAATATAGTAGATGACGAATGGAAAACGTACACGTCCGAAATTTTATGTACAAACCTGTCCGAAGAAGCAGCCTCTTTTTCCCCGCTTACACTGACATCGGGCTTGCAAGAAACGTCGTATTTGGTACCGGAAACGATATCCTCCTCCATTGTGATGGTGCAAGGTGTGAAGAAAGCTGACAGCGCTCGTTTTTCAGCGGACAGTTCTCTCGGTAGTCGACAGTCGGTTCGTGAGGTGTAGGTCT
>JACLAC010012334.1_pt1 | contig 20900 bp, 17 predicted proteins | sample 8027881 | NCBI WGS metagenome assembly JACLAC01 (sample SAMN15725517, study PRJNA655200) | protist metagenome | isolation source: fluorescence activated cell sorting (FACS) single amplified genomes of... | place: Spain: Blaines Bay Microbial Observatory, Mediterranean Sea | collected 2016-01-19 | reverse complement strand
TTGATCTAAAATTAGTAGATTTCAAGCTAGAATTTGGTCGTCAGCCTGATGGAATTCTGATCCTTGCCGATGAGATTTCTCCAGACACCTGTCGACTTTGGGACAGAAAAACCAATGAAAAAATGGATAAGGACCGTTTTCGTCGTAACCTTGGAGGTTTATTGGAAGCATATCAAGAGGTCTGGAACAGATTAAACAAAGGAGAAGATGCTTAAGGGGGTCATCACAGTTATGTTACAACCCAATGTTTTGGACGTTCAGGGCCAGGCTGTTGAGGGTGCTTTGAAGCACTTAGGCTTCGAGTCAGTGGAGCAGGTTCGTATCGGCCGCCAAATTGAAATGATCTTGCCTACAGAAGACCATGAGGCTGCTCGTCTCCAACTAAGTGAAATGGGGAAGAAATTATTAGCCAATCCAGTGATTGAAGATTTCCAGATTGATATCAAGTGCGCCGACTAGGCGTCTACTTAACAGCGTAAGTATCTGAAATATCTAGTATATTAGGAACTTACCCGCACTGCTGAAAATGTGCGGAGCCCACAGCCCTATAGGTACTTCCCGAAAGGGAATGCTGACCATAGCATGGGCAAAAGCCTTGATCGGGGGAAGGTCGCTCTTCTCCTAGGCGCAGGGCAGGGCTAGGATGGTATGGGTAATTGCCTACACTGGCTGAATCCTAGAAGCAAGGTTGAAACAAAATACAGGCTATCCAGAAGAGCGAACAGTTAGGTAACTAACTGACTAAGGACAGCACCATGTTATAGGTGAAGATGCCTTGATGATCTTCTACTGTGTTTCTATAGAACAGAACCTAATCAGCTAACATGGACCACCCATTCAGTAGAATGGGATCAAGCTTTGAACGGGAACCCTAACCCATCCGTAACTGTAGTAGATGTAAATTCGGGATCGCCTAAGTTGGTCAACAAACGATTAAGTTCGCTAGACCAATACGGTGACGGAGGTCTCGTAGTACCCAATGTACTTTCCGTAATGGAAAGCGCAGTCGGTAACCAATCCGACCTATCCTCAGCCTATAAGCTAATGCGAAAAGGTGTTTAAGGTAAAAGTCATTGTGATGTACGACCTTAACGACAGAGGGAGAAGGGGGAAGGGGGCTGACCTTTTGAGTCCGTTCTAACCTAACTTTGAGAAAGCAAAATGCTCTCATCACAATTGAAGAAAAAGTTAGACGGGATTAGTATGTGTTCGGTTAAAGGTAAGCATAAGGTTAAGAATCTCTTTCAGATTCTGGTGAACAACCTTGAGCTATGGGATTGGGCTCATCAATCGATTGCATCCAACAAGGGTGCTACCACCAAAGGGGTCGATGATGTAACTGCCGATGGTCATAGTGACGAAAGAGTCATAGCACTCATGGAGTCACTAAAACTTGGCAAATACCAATTCCAACCAGTACGCAGAACCTACATTCCGAAAGCCAATGGGAAGAAACGCCCATTAGGTATACCTAACTACCATGACAAGCTAGTACAGTCTGCTTGTAAGATCCTCCTAGAGGCAATCTACGAGCCAGTATTCCATGAACAATCTTACGGTTTTCGACCTAAGAGGGGTTGCCATGATGCTTTGTATCACATCAACCGACAATGGAATGGCACGAAATGGTTTATCGAATTCGACATTAAAGGTTACTTTGACAATATCAACCATGACAAGCTCATGCAGATATTATCAGGGAAAATCGATGATGAACGATTCCTAGCATTAATCCGTAAAATGCTAAGAGCAGGATATATGGAAGATTGGAAGTACAACAAGACCTATAGTGGCACGCCACAAGGTGGAGTTATCAGCCCAATCCTCGCAAACATATATCTAGATAAATTAGATAGTTTTATAGATGGGTTATGTCTCCAAAATTCCTACGGGAAACAAAGAGCAATGGACCCAGAATATAAGGCACAAGCCCTAAGACTGGTAAGGCTTAGAGACCATATTCACAAGAATACGGAATCCTTGACTCCTGAAGACAGGGAAATCAAACTCTTGAAGTTTAGGGATCTACAAAAAGAAGTCATGGCCCTTACTCCAATGAAGCCTTTTGATGAAAAATACAGAAGGTTGAAATACTGCCGATATGCCGATGACTTTGTACTCGGATATATCGGAAGTCAAGAGGAGGCAAAGGGGATAATGGAACAGATCAAAATCTTCCTCAAGGATGAACTCCTCTTGGATACATCTGAGGAGAAGACCAAGATCGAACACAAATCAGTAGGTATAAGATTCTTAGGATATGATGTTCGTTGTAACGAAACTGAATATTTTAAGAAAAGCATTGTAAAAGGAGCACCCTCTTACAAGAGACATGGAACTAATTTGGTTAAACTCCACGCACCTTGGGACAAACTCAAGGACTTCTGCAAGGAAAAGTCATACGGAGACTGGACCAGAGTTAAATCAAAACATAGATCCTATCTCGTGAATCTGAGTGATGCTGAGATTCTATCGAAGTATAATTCAGAACTAAGAGGAATATTCCAATACTACAAGCTTGCCCAAGACTACTCTAAACTCTGCTATAGACTGCACTCCATAGCAGATTACAGTTGTAGGAAAACGTTGGCTGCAAAACATAAATCTTCAGTCGGTAAGATCTCGAAGAGATATGTTGAGCGCACACCAAGAGGTGATAAAAAGCTAACAGTACGGGTTCAGAGGAATAATAGGAAATACCAACTTGTCAAGCCTAATGACATAGATCGTACCTACAAGTGGGGAGATGATTGCGCTGATACTATCACGCAATACTTCACAGGTAGGAATGACTTAACAAAAAGGCGCAAGAATGAGATCTGCGAATCATGTGGGGTCAAAACAGCATTTGTTGAAGAACATCATGTTCGTGCTCTTAAGGATATCCGCAAGAGTACAAAGTGGTGGGACAAACAGATGATTGCGAGAAATCGCAAAACTCTTATACTCTGCATATCATGTCATGATCAAATCCATGCGGGTACTCTACCCGACATGAGAGCTATCAAGGCAAAAAGAATGACAGAAGAAAAAGAGGCAGCATGAGTAACCGAACAACGAAAGTTATCAAAAGAGGAGCCGTGTACGCTGAAAGGTGTAAGCACGGTTCTGGAGGGAGGGTTATGGTAATAAGTGGAGCGAGTAGTCCACGCTTGATGCAAGACTCAAGAGTGTCTTACTCACGAAATGAAGTACACGGACCCTACCCAACGGAAGCTTGATGCACTGTGCTGTTCTAGTTTTTCCTGGTTCAAATTGCGATGTTGATCTCTACAAGGCAGTTCTACATTTAAAGGGAGCAACTGTGGAATACGTCTGGCACAAAGGAACCGATTTGGACCGCTTCGATGTGATTTTGATACCTGGTGGGTTCACTTATGGTGACTACCTGAGACCTGGTGCTTTAGCTGCCGTATCTCCAGTGATTGCCACTGTGAAAAAGGCTGCCGAATCAGGGAAATTGATTCTGGGAATTTGCAATGGTTTCCAAATCTTGATTGAAGCAGGCTTGCTACCCGGCGCTTTGCTACCAAATCAGAATTTGCAGTTCATCTGTGATGTAGTCCCCGTAAAAGTGGCTCAGTCTGATTCACCCTTCACCTCTAGCTATCAACTAGGCGACGTCCTGAGACTTCCAATCGCACATAGCTCAGGGAATTATTATTGTGACGAAGTTACTCTGAAGAACCTAGAGGTGAACGGTCAAATAGCATTCTGCTTTCCCGCAGAAAACAATCCCAATGGTTCTATTGCTGGGATTACCGGTTTGCTAAATGAACAACGTAATGTCTTAGGAATGATGCCCCACCCGGAAAGAGCTGTGAAGCAGTGGCTTGGCACTTCTGATGGACTTGGACTCTTTAAATCTATGATTAAACACCACATAGCCTGATTAAATGTCCCAGGAACCCTCCCCTCAACAAATCGCAGAGAAAAAAATCTATCGCCAAATGGGATTGATTCCAGACGAGTACAACCGCATTGTAGAACTTTTGGGCCGCCAGCCAAACTATACAGAAACTGGCATTTTTGCAGTCATGTGGTCGGAGCACTGCAGCTACAAAAACTCAAAGCCTTTGTTGAAGTTATTTCCAACGGAAGGTCCACAAGTACTTCAGGGTCCTGGTGAAGGAGCAGGGATTGTTGACATCGGTGATGGGTGGGCAGTAGTTTTCAAAGTTGAGAGTCACAATCACCCTACGGCGGTCGAGCCTTATCAAGGTGCGGCGACTGGTGTTGGTGGCATCTTGAGAGATATTTTTTCAATGGGAGCACGACCCATTGCTCTGATGAACTCTCTTCGATTCGGTAAGCTTGACAAGGCACATAACCGTTATCTGCTTTCCCATGCAGTCTCAGGAATTGCTGCATATGGGAACTGCATTGGTGTACCAACTGTTGGTGGTGAGGTCTTTATTGAGGCCTGCTACGATGAAAACCCTCTGGTCAATGTCTTTTGTCTAGGAATTGTAAAGCATGACCAAATTCAGCATGGCAAGGCGAGTGGTTTGGGAAATCCCCTACTCTACCTTGGTAATGCAACAGGCCGAGATGGAATTCATGGTGCGACCTTCGCTTCAGAAGAACTTAGTGAGGGATCTGTAAGTAAACGTCCTGCTGTTCAAGTTGGTGACCCATTTGCTGGTAAGAGACTTTTGGAAGCCTGCTTGGAAATTTACCATACTGGAGCCGTGGTCAGTGTACAGGATATGGGAGCAGCAGGATTAACCTGCAGCAGCATTGAAATGGGTTTTAAGGGTCAAACTGGGATTGACCTGGACCTTGATAAAGTCCCGAAGCGTGCTGAAGCAATGACAGCTTATGAAATCATGCTCTCAGAATCCCAGGAGAGAATGCTTTTTGTAATTGAAAAAGGTCGTGAGTCAGAAGTTCAAAAAATCTGTGAAAAGTGGGAAGTGCCTAACGCGATTATTGGAGAGGTAACCAACAATCAGCACTTGAGCTTATTCCAAGACGGCCAGCTAGTGGCAGATCTACCGCTTGATGCATGTTGTGGGCTTACACCCGTCTACCAGAGGGAAGCACGTCCTCCAGAAAAAGAGATGCTTCCAAAAAGTTTATCTCTAGAAAAAGAACCAGAAAACTACCTCTCAGTTCTAAAGGAACTACTTGTTCATCCAAATATCTCAGATAAATCTTGGGTCTATCAACAATATGATTCGATGGTGGGGACACGGACCGCACAGGGGCCTGGAGGCGATGCTGCTGTCATCATATTAGAAGAATGCCAAAAAGCATTGGCAATCAGCATGGACGGTAATAGCCGCTACGTTTTTCTCGATCCATATTTGGGAGGACTGATTACAGTGGCTGAAGCAGCTCGCAACGTTGTTTGTGCTGGGGGCAGACCGCTGGCTTTGACTGATGGGATGAATTATGGCTCACCTGAGAAACCAGAAATTTTCTGGCAAATAAAGGAATCTGTACGAGGAATGGCTGTTGCCTGTGAGTTTTTATCACTCCCAGTTACAGGTGGAAATGTTAGCCTCTATAATGAATCTGGAGGAGAAGCAATCTACCCAACGCCAATCATTGGAATGGTTGGATTGATTGAGAATCTTCATCATGTAACCCCCTCAAATTTTCAGAGTCTAGGTGATCAAATCTGGCTTCTTGGTGAGACTTTTGCGGAATTAGAAGGTTCTTGCTATCAAGAGATCCGAGCGAGTAGAATCTTTGGCAATGCTCCTAAATTGGAATTAGATAGAGAAAAACGTCTTCAGGAAGCCGTTCTCCTTGCAATTAAAAGCGGCTTGGTTTCCTCCGCTCATGATATATCTTTAGGAGGATTGGCTGTTGCCCTTGTGAAAGCTTCTACCGAATCTTTCACAGCTAGTATAAGTTTTGAATCGGCTCTCCGGACAGATGAATTTCTTTTCAGTGAAAGTCAATCACGTATCCTCCTAAGTATTCCCAGTCAGTCTTCAGCATCTCTCCAATCCATAATGGCCGACCAAAAGATCTCTGCAATGATGATTGGTGAGGTTGTTTCGAATCAGTTTAGTATTTCTTTCAAAGATGAGTCTTTAATTGAAGATCAAATTCAATCTTTGAAAGCTTGCTGGCGCAATGGCTTAAGAGACTACTTCACCAAAACTTGATTAAATCCAAAAAATTCAATCAAAGGATCCATGTCATTTTGGTTTGACGAAGATCGCCTGAACGAAGAATGTGGAGTATTTGGCATTTTTAATCATCCAGACGCTGCAGAATTAACCTACTATGGAATACATGCCCTTCAACACAGGGGCCAGGAGAGTGCAGGCATTTGTGTGAGTGATGAAGGGGTACTAAACGTTCTTCGCGGGATGGGCCTAGTCACAGAAGCACTGAATAAACAAACTCTGAAAACACTTCCTGGTTCACATGCAATTGGTCATGTCCGCTACACTACCGCCGGTGCCAGTGTTATCAACAACGCACAGCCCCTACGCTTTCGTTATACCGGTGGTCAAGTCGCCATTGCACATAATGGGAACCTGGTAAACGCTCAAAAGTTACGTAGTGATCTGGAACGAAGAGGCTCTATTTTCCAAACCGACAGTGATACCGAGGTAATTTCCCACCTGATGGCTCAATCAGGACTTAGTGTTGAAAAGGCTCTACAAACCGCTTTAGTAGCGATTGAGGGTGCCTATGCGTTGGTTATACTGACACCTGACAAACTTATTGTGGCTCAGGATCCTCGTGGTTTTCGTCCAATCTGTTTGGGGCAAATAGGTCAGGATTGTTGGGTGGTTGCCTCTGAGAGTTGTGCTTTAAATGTCATCGACGCTAAATTTGTGCGTGACTTACACCCTGGTGAAATGCTCATCATTGATGAGCAAGGACCCCATTCCACTCGTTTTGCTCCGGCATTTTCCAGAACCCTCTGCTCCTTTGAATACATCTATTTTGCCAGACCTGACAGTGACCTTGGCGGAGTGAGTGTCCATCTTGCCCGAAAGCAACTTGGAGCGAAACTCTGCCAAGAATCTCCTGCAGAAGCTGATATCGTTATTGGTGTTCCCGATAGCGGTCTTTCGACAGCAATTGGGTATGCAGAAGCTTCAGGCTTACCGTATGAGGTAGGTATGATCAAAAATCGCTACGTTGGACGTACCTTTATCCAACCGAACCAGATGATGCGGCGGCAAGGAGTCAAAATGAAGCTTAGTGTGGTTCGGCAAGTGATTGAAGGCAAACGGGTTATCCTTATTGACGATTCAATTGTGCGGGGAAACACCTGCGTTCGTATTGTTCGACTCCTTAGAGAAGCTGGTGCAAAAGAAATTCATATGCGAATCAGTGCTCCTCCAATTCGTCATTCTTGTGTTTACGGAATCGACACACCAACGAGTTCTGAATTGATTGCTGCACAACATTCAGTCCAAGAAATATCCAAAAAAATTGATGCTGACTCTTTAGCATTCATTTCAGAACAGGGAATGATCGAAGCCATTGGAAGAAAGGACTCTGCTCCAAACCGAGGACATTGCTTAGCGTGTTTCAATGGTAGCTATCCAACTCCAACCTATGGTGTTGGTGAACAACAGTGAGCCAAGCATACCAAAAAGCTGGAGTGAATCTTCGTGCAGGAGATGAGGCCGTTGAGCGTATAAAAATCCATTCTCGTTCCACTCATCGGCCAGAAGTTATTGGAGGCTTGGGGGGCTTCAGTGGCCTCTTTACACTAGATACCCAAAAATATAGAAAACCAATCCTTGTATCAGGAACAGATGGTGTAGGTACAAAGCTTAAGCTTGCCTTTGAGCTTGATCAACACGACACCGTTGGCATTGACTTGGTTGCGATGTGCGTCAACGACATCCTTGTCACTGGAGCTGAGCCACTCTATTTTCTTGATTACATTGCTTGTGAAAAACTTGAGCCAGAAAAAATTGAAAAAATTGTTGGTGGTATAGCAGAAGGTTGTCGGCAGGCCAACTGTGCGTTATTAGGGGGTGAAACTGCCGAGATGCCGGGCATATATGCCCAAAATGAATATGATCTTGCAGGCTTTGTTGTAGGTGTGGTCGAGAAAGAAAAACTAATCACTGGTGAACAGATTACTCCCGGAGATTTGGTGATAGGTTTTGGCTCATCTGGCTTGCATAGCAATGGTTTTTCTTTGGTAAGAAAGCTTCTTCTCGAAAAAGGGATTCCTCTTGAACAATCATTTCAAGACTCTGAAAGATCTGTGGGAAATATTCTTCTCACACCTACAAAAATTTATGCTGCTCTTGCGTCTTCACTCAATGAAAATGGATTGATTAAAGGCTGGTCTCACTTAACCGGGGGTGGACTAATTAGGAACCTCCCACGGATTCTTCCAAAAGACATCTCTGCATGTATCCAGTTGGATCAATGGCCAAGATCAGAACTCTTCAGTTGGTTGTTTGAGTTGGCAGCCCTACCACCGGAAGAGATGTTTGAAGTTTTTAATATGGGAATCGGCCTGATTGCTGTCATCGATGCAGAAAACACAACTTCAGTTGAACAGATCTGTAATGAATTGGGAGAGAACATATATGCTTTGGGCGTGATCGAAAAAGGTAATCAAGCGATACGAATAGAAGGAACTTGGTAATGCGACTGGCCTTGATGTCATCAGGTACAGGTAGCAATGTAGAAGTTCTCCTTTCAGAAAAACAATCTGGGAAACTTCCTTTAGTTGATTGGGTATTATTGGGATGTGATCGCTTGGATGCACCAGTCATTCAAAAGGCTCGCTCCAAGGTTTTAAAGACTTGGGTTCACTCTCCAAGTGAATTTGCTGAAAAAACTCACTACGAAAAATCGCTTCACCAAGTCCTTACCGAACAAGAGGTTGATGGAATTGTTTTAGCCGGCTATATGCGTTTGATTGGCCCAGCCTTACTCGAGCACTGGCAGGGACGCATCATCAATCTTCATCCTTCCCTACTTCCCTCATTTCCTGGTCAGCACTCTATCCAAGATGCCCTTAAGTATCGAGTTAAGTTAACCGGATGTACAGTCCACTTTGTCGATGAAGGGATAGATACAGGACCCATCATCGCTCAAGAATCCGTGCCTATCTTTTCGACTGACACCAAAGAAACTCTAACCAAGAGAATTCATCAAGCCGAGTACAGCCTGTTACCCAAGACCGTGCGTCGTTGGAGCGAGGGAGGATTCTACTTGAAGGATAAAATTGTCCATTTTGTTGATGAAGTTGGAGAAACGATATGAAGGTCGCTGTTCTTGGAAGTGGTGGACGTGAGCATGCTATTGTCTGGAAACTGAGCCAAAGTCAAAGAATCAAAGAGTTGTTTTGCCTCCCGGGGAATCCTGGCATTAAGCAACTGGCAAAGTGTGTCCCTCTCCCACTGCATGATCACCAGAGCCTTATTCATTGGGCAAAGAAAGAAGCAATTTCTCTAACAGTTGTGGGCCCTGAAGATCCTCTCTCTAATGGAATCGTCGATAGTTTTCTGGCCGCTGGACTTCAGATTTATGGACCAAACCAAAAGGCAGCGCAACTGGAAAGTAGCAAAACATTTGCGAAACAAATCATGAAAATTTATGGCGTACCAACTGCAAAATCAGCATCTTTTACTGAATTAGGACCAGCTTTAAGATATGTCAAGGAAAATGGTGCACCTATCGTAATCAAGGCTGATGGTTTGGCGGCTGGGAAGGGAGTCACCGTTGCAACGAGTGTAGTTGAGGCAGAGACTTCTCTAAGGGCATCCCTTGAAAAAAATAGATTTGGTAAAGCAGGATCTACTGTCTTGATCGAGGAGTTTCTTGACGGTGAAGAGATGACCATTTTAAGTTTCGTCAGTGGACCTGATTACCTCACAATGGTGCCATCCCAAGACCACAAACCAGTTTTTGATGGAGATCAGGGGCCAAATACAGGAGGAATGGGGGCTTATTCTCCAGTTCCCCACCTTGAGAAATGGCTCTCAGAAATTGAGAAAATGATTGTTGATCCAATGGTGAAGGGACTCCAGAAGGAGAATATTTACTTTCAGGGAATCCTTTACACTGGGCTGATGATTACTAAAGAAGGACCCAAGGTAGTAGAGTTCAACGTACGTTTTGGAGATCCAGAAGCCCAAGTAATTCTTCCTAGACTCCAGAATGATCTTCTTGAGATTTTAGAGGCTTCAACTGGAGGCAATTTATCTTCAATAAAACTGAAATGGAAGCAAGATGCTTGTGTCTGCGTTATTATGGCCTCTGGAGGCTATCCAGTTGAGTACAAGACAGGTTTTCCTATATCCGGTCTTAAATCAGGAGTGGATGACCTCGTATTCCATGCAGGAACTGAAATTTTCGGGACAAAACTAGTTACTAATGGTGGTCGAGTCTTAAATGTCTCCTCATTGGGGGGAAGCCTTGCTCAAGCCCGAACTCAAGTATATGAGCGTTTACAGAGCATACATTTTGAGAATTTACACTATCGTACAGACATTGCATCCAAGGCTCTTTAAAACTTCTTGGCTTTAATCAAACCAGACTTCTTTTATCATTTTCGTATCGGATCCATGCACCAGCTGAGATTTCTCCTCATGGTCAGTATTCTGATACTGGCAACCTCAACTTGGCTGGGTGCTCAATCCCACCAAACTGCTGATTTCCCACATTACCAAGGAAAAGTTCGTTTTTCTCTTCAGCAAAAGCGCCTCGAGGGAAATCTTCGAATCCAAATTCCAGAATCTGCCCGAAACAAAGACTTACTGCTGGCTTTACCGATGAATCGTTTTGCCCAAAAAGATTCTCGGGGGCTACGTCGGCCCAGAGAAACTCCAATCTTTGCGAAAAGACCCTTCAGTAAAAATGATGATCCTTTGCTCCCTAATGGCTTCAGTCTAGGGAGCATTGAAATTAAAAGTGTAAGCAATGGAACTCGGCCACTCAAATATCAACTCGAAGCAAACCCCTCGCTAGAGATCGGATACTCTATTGAACATGGACTACTGCGGGTTCAATTTGATGAAGTAATTCAGGAAATTGAGATTGAGTTTCAGACAAATTTTCCTGAGCGATTTCAAGAAGGAATTGTTGATGGCATCTTAATGAGTACCCTCTGGTATCCCCAGTTATTGATTCCAACCAAATCCGGATGGGATACGCGCTTAGATTTGCCCTCTCCTGGAACTTTTGAAATTGAATGGAGTTCTGAAGAATCTGGTCAATTAATTAGTACTCCTTTGGCGTCTTCAGTGGCATCCAATGAACCGATTTTATTACCTAAGACAAACCTACCACTCACCTCCTTCCCACTAATTTTTGGGAACAATTTCCATAGACATGAAGATGCTCCTCTCGTCGAGTCATTCTATCAAAACAATTATGAGAGACGGGTGGGATTAATTCATGGCTGGACAGAAGAATTCATAACCTTTATCGAACAACGCTATGGATTAAAGCCTCCATGGGATGAACTTCGGATTGTTCAAGTTCCTGGCAGAAGTGAAGATGTGACTGTATGGAATAACGTTATCATGGTTCCCCAACCTCATTACAAGCGAAGCGAACTTCTAGATCGGCGCGTCTTGGGCCTTCTTAGCATGAAGCTTGGTCGAATCTGGTTTGGCTCCACTCTATGGAATGATAAAGACACCCAGATGTGGCTAAACCACGGGCTTCCAATCTATTTCAGTCTTCACTTTTATGAGCATAAGTATGGAAAGAATGGGGGAATCTTTGATTTCATCAACTGGATGAATCCGGAATTTCGAGAACACTTCATTGAAGAAATGGCTCGGGACAACGATCTGGAGTTGTTAAAACCGATTGCTAGTTCCTTTCGTGAGAATCCAGCGACACAAGCGCATTTGCGGGCAGTCAATTATAAAGCCGCCTCAATAATCAGCATGCTGGAATACGAGGTAGGAAATAAAGCATTTTTTGATGGACTTCAAAATTTCATAAGTGAAGGTCAGTTCAAAATTGTGACTCACAATGACTTTCAGAGTCACATGGAGCACGCTTCTGGAAAAGATTTGGACTGGTTCTTCAAACAATGGTTTGAGACTGTTGAACGCTTGGACTATGCGGTTGGAGAAACAACATTTGAAGAGTTGCCAAATGGTGAATTCTTGATTCGAGTTGAAGTTCAAAAGATTAGCAAGGCTACGATGCCCCTCGAGGTATTGTTGCGTACTGAAGATGATAAAGAACATAGAAAAAAAATTTTTAGTCAGCGCCCTCTTTACATTGTTGAGTTTCGCACACAATCTCCACCCTATGAAATTTCGCTAGACCCTGATGAATTCTTGCTAGAGACTTCGCGTGTCAATAATCACTCCTTTACTTTTTTTCGTATTCGTTTTGCCTACGATTGGCATCGACAGCGTGAACGTTTAATTACTTTTGTTCCAGGGTTTACAAATAACGCTGTGGACGGAAACTCTTTTGGAGTTGGACTTCGACATCAAGAAGGTGATACCAGTATTTATGCAATTCCCGGCTACGGAACACGGAGTGCCGACCTAGTCTACCAGCTAGATTTAACGGAAGAGAATTTTATTAAAAGAAATTTCTTTGGACAATTGCTTCTTCAAAGGGTTGGAGGAGTTGTTTCAAATGGTGTATTTTTGGGATACTCTGGTCCAGAGTATCCCAATCAGAAATTTTTTGAGGCAAAAGCAGGCATAGCTTTGGAGTATCTGTATTCTACGGCAGCGACTTCATCAGGAGATACCGGAAATTCAAATGTAACTACCTTTGAATTTGATGGTTGGAATCAGGCTGAAGGTACTTACTTAATCAATCTCAAAGTGCTTGCTGAACAGCCATCACAAGAATTGGACACGAACTATTCATACACTCTGTTATCTGAGAGTCTCACACAAATTTTTAAAACAGGCTTTCGTAGCAATTTTAAGTGGGGGATAGTTTTGGGAAATACGATTGGTAATTCTCCATCACAAAAGAAATTTTCATTGGGAGGTCCGGCAAGCCTAAGGGGTTTTCCACAAACAGTGGCTCTACAACAAGATAATTACTTTTTAACTCGTCTCGACTATGAGTTTCCGCTTGTCACTACTCCCTTGTGGAGCAATGTTTCAAGTCTGGGCCTGCAGGGGACTATCTTCTACGACCAAGGACGTGCGTGGGAGGATGAACTCGATATAGGTGAAGCGAAAGATCGGAGGAATGTTGGGATCGGAATTCGCTGGGGGGTAGATGCCGCCTCATTGATTCAAATTCCTCTGAAGTTCGAGATTGCCTATCCAGTTGGGGATAATGATTACAGAAGCCCTCAATTCATTTTCTTCGGAGTACTTACAGGAAGTTGATTTCAAAGCAGAAAAAGCTTTGACTAGTTAGTCAAAACTTCTCTTCCATCAAGTCAAGATCACTATCTAGATCCAAACTCTCATCAATTAACTCTTCTTCAAGAACAGGGGGAGCTACTGTTCGGTTATCGTAGAAAGCCTGCAAAATACTTTGGGCAATTGTAGAGAGATGTGTTGGACGAGTTATGACATCTACTGCGCCCAAAGAAAGAAGGTGCAAGCGATCATCAAGACTGATTGGTCCTGCGAACACGATGAAAGGTATGTCCGGATGCTCTTCTCCTAGCCTCTGAATCACTCCAAGAATTTCATCCTCGTTCGAGGTGGATTGGTTCAAAAGTACTAGGTCCAAGGCATTTTCCCTTAACATTGGCCAAAGATTACCCTGCTTCTCCATCAGACTCATCTTAAAGCCGGTTCTTTCGGAGAGGTATTGCATTAACATGTCGTTGTGAGGACTATCTCGCTCTGTTACCAGTGCAACCTGGCTCCCTGCATATGTTTGTGAATGGAGTTCGGCGTCTGGGAAAGAGGGTTCTGACTTTGAGTAGCCCATTGAGGTGGGGTCTTCTTTTGTGGATATAACTTCTGTGTTCTTTTCTTCGGGTTCAGTTTCAGTGTCGTCGGTTCCTATCTTCACTTCTCCAACAAAATCTGGGTAATCTTGTTTTGTAGTTGTCTCAATATAATTTCGAAGTTTCTCCTGCTCTGTCACAGTTATTTCACTAAAGCGAACTGCCGCCTGATAATACCATTCAATGGGCCAGCACCAAATCGCAGTGCCAACAAGTGTGAAAGACGGTTCGAACTCTATGCTTACCAGTTCACCTTCAGATAGTGGATATTCACAATGAAAGCGAACGCCGTTCAAGGAAAGATCTAACCCAGTTGCAATTGGATCCGACCACTCTTCCGTGCTTACTTGAATGGTCTCCTCAAAAATGACTCGCAGGTACTGTCTTCGTTCCTCAGCCATAAAGCAATTGTTCCACTGGATGTTTTAGTTGGCTAGAATGACCACCTTAGTCAGCACTAGTGTTAATTTATTATTTAGTCTGGCTTTGGCAGGTAGCGATTGATGATGTGCATCTCTTGTTCCAGAGTGCGGGCGTCAATTTGGAAACCTGCAAGTGAAATCAAATGCTCTGATTGGAGGCATTGCCAATATTGTTCAACAATTTCTTTAAGATTTCCAACAAGTGGCAAGATCATTGGAAGGCGGTCGTAAATGGGAGGAGGTGAGCCATTATGAAGATAAGTAGTTAAACCGACTCCAAATGCCTTTGCAAATTGACGGTAGTGGTAGATGGCATGGTCTGACTCAGATTTCACTAATTGACTCTTTCTCAATGAAGATAGCCAAATTTGAGGAATTGGTTTGCGGAAATCGAGTACTCCAGAAATTCTTGGGGTAAAAGTTGGTTCATCTGGCTCGTGATATTGGCTTTCCATTCCATCTGCTAGGTTTTTTCCTTTTTTCAAGGATTCAACAATCACATCTGTTTGCCTACCATTACTCACAACCACCATGCTATCAAATCGTTTAAGTGCATTGTAAAGAATGAGTGAAGGATCTTCTATGAGTGCTGGATCAGCGGGTTCAGTTCGTAAAATTTCATTCTCATATCTAAAACATCGGTTTCGACTGTTTGCACTCCGCCCCGTGATCCAATAAAGTCCCCCCCAATGGTTTTGATCAAGCCGGCCCATTACGACTCCTCGGCCTGGATAATCATTCTCTGATAAATTTTTAAGATTCTGCTCTGCCAATCTTCGGGCTTCAGTAGTCATAGATCTCATACTGCTCATGATGCAGAGCATTAGAAGCTTTCATGCTCAACGGAACCCCGACTGCATCTTCAATGTTTTTTAAATTGAAATGCTCGTCTTCTCTCATACTCATTTCGATGTCTGGATGCACGTAGACCGTAAGGGATCCCCTCTGCTTGTCCTGACAGACTCTTTTCAGTTCTCTAAAAATTTCTGCCAAGACAGTACTCACAGATTTGATATGCCCGCTCCCTGAGCAATATGGGCAGGGATCACAAAGATATCGCATCAGACTTTCCCGATCACGCTTACGGGTCATTTCGACAAGTCCCATCTCACTAATTTGAAGAATTTTGCTGCGAGCCTTATCGTTTCTCAGTTGATCTTTCAGTACCTGATAAACCTCCTGCCGATGCTGAGGCTGCTCCATATCAATGAGGTCAATGATGATGATACCACCAATATTGCGTAATTGTAGTTGATGAACGATCTCTTCAACAGCTTCCAGATTTGTTCGTAAGATTGTCTGTTCATGGCTCTCTTTTCCTACAAATCTACCCGTGTTAACATCAATCGCTGTGAGGGCCTCTGTTTGATCTATGATGAGCGAACCACCCGAGGGAAGCCAGACTTTGTGGCCAAGAGCTCGCTCAATCTCATTTTCAATACCAAAATGATCAAAAATCGGCTGAGAAGCACCATAATATTCAACTAAGTAATAAAATTTAGGAAGATAGGATTTTACAAACTGACGAATTTTTCTGTACTCTTCACGTTCGTTAACAACCAGTTTTCGAACCTCTTTTGAGAGAGAATCCCTCAAAGTTCTGTAAACCACATTCAGGTCTGTATGCAAAAGGCTTGGTGGAGAACTTTTCTCAGCCCTCCGCAAGACTGCATCCCATAGTGAAACCAGAAAGTTAATATCCGAATGGAGATCTTCTTCTGATCTTCCCTCTGCAACTGTTCTAATAATAAAACCTGCATTTTGTGGTCGTAACCTAGAAACAATATCTCTCAACCGAATTCGCTCCGAATCATCAGTAATCTGTCTTGAGACACCAACTGTATTAGAAAAGGGCATGTAAACCAAATTCCGACCAGGTAGGGAAATGTGGCTTGTAATGCGGGCGCCTTTTGTACTGATAGGTCCTTTAGAAACTTGGACAATAACGTCCTGGCCTTCCGATAAAAGTTTATCAATAGGTATCTTCCCCTCTGATGCTTTGGTAAAATCACTTTCCAAGCTTTTAGGCACGATATCATCGATGTAGAAAAATGCCGATCGCTCTTCACCAATATCTACGAACGCGGATTCCATTCCCGGTAAGACTTTCACTACCCGCCCTTTGTAAATGTTCCCAACTAGCCGCCTCTCTTGTGGTCTCTCATGGTAAAGTTCAGTCAATGTATCCGCCTCTAGAGTTGCAACACGAATCTCCTGCGGCGAATACTCAATAATAATGTCTTTCATGAGGTTCCCGAGTCCCCATAACCAAGATTAAGTTCCTGATGATTAATCAACTCTCTCATCTCTCGAACCGCGAGCCCGAAGCCAACAACGACTGCTCTACTAACAATACTATGACCAATATTCAGTTCACTTAGGTGTGAAAGATGACAGATCTGCTGAGTATTTTGATAAGTCAACCCATGACCCGCGTTCACTTGCATCCCTAGCCGATGAGCTTCCAAAGCAGCACCTTCTAGTTTTTGGAAGGCCTGAGAAAGAATTTTATTACTTTCTTTAGCATGAGCATAGGGACCAGTATGCAGCTCAATATCTGTTGCTCCTAATTTGGCACTGCTTTGAATTTGCTCCATGTCAGGATCTATGAACAAGCTCACTCTCATTCCATTATCTCGTAGCTCACCAATGGCTTTCTTCAAATCATCCCCTCCACAAACAACGTCCAAACCACCCTCGGTAGTTACTTCCTCTCTCTTTTCAGGAACTATTGTTACGACGTCAGGCTGAATCTCAATTGCAAACTTCAGCATTTCTGCAGTTGTTGCCATTTCCAAATTCAAAACAGTTTGAACAGTTTCCCTCAAAACCCGAACATCCCGATCCTGAATATGACGTCGGTCTTCACGCAAGTGAACGGTGATGCCGTTTGCACCAGCAACTTCAGCCAAGGCAGCTGCCGTTACAGGATCTGGTTCTGAGGCACGTCTGGCCTGCCTCACAGTAGCAATATGATCTACATTGACATGCAGAGCGATCATTGAAACCTTTCAGGGCTCAGGAGGATAGGGATATGGGGTTGTCAATTCTTCAACCAATCGTTCATTTTCCTTTTTTTCCGAGTCAGAGAGTTGGGTTGACTTGACCCATAGAGAAATGATTGGCCACTGCTGTAACACACTAACTTGCCTTGGTACAACAGGTTTAGGCGTCATTTGATAACTACCTGGAACGTACTCAAGTAAGTCTAATGTTCCGTATACGTCACTGCTATTGAGCGAATTCACCACCTCAGGTGGACCTTCAAGAAACAAATTGAAGGTACTGGGGTTGATCAATGAAACATATTCGGAATTTCTAAAGTAAATCGGTACATTGTCAAAGCGTTTCTTGACTGGTAAAGCTGCCAAAGTAATATATGCGGTGTAATAATCAATCCCCTGATTCACGATCTGAAATTCTTGAGAAGGCAAATCAATTTTGACTATCATGTCGATGGTACTGACTAGATTATTTAGATCAATCTCTCTGGTCATTAACTCAGAAAGTGGATCCAGCAAGCGTTTAGGGCCCCGAATTCTAGCAGTTGGGGGAACAATCTCAATCTGCTCTAAAAGATAACCTGCTCCCAGTTGTCCGCTGTAGCGAGCTTGTAAAGGTAGCTCCTTTTCGATCAACTCTTCAATTACTAATTCTACCTGAGTGGGTGCAATTTTCTCAATATTCAGAGGGACGGGTGTCTGAAGACCATCTGTTTCAACTGGGAATGTATAAGTCCCGGGACGTGCTGTCTCCAGATCAAGTAGCATCCGAATTTCTGCAGGATTCAGAGAGCTACTTCGACGCTGGCTTACAGTGGCAGAGACATTGACTTGGGTCGGGTTCACTGACACTCGTAGCATTGGTGGTAGATTTGTGAAGATAATGGGAGCGAAAAAGCTGACCTGAACTGGTTTTTCCTCTTGTTTAGCGAGGAACCAAACAGTTAGGGCCAGGACGATCGCAAGGATCTTGAAGGGCAGATTGTTCCGCATGCCAGCTTGGAATGGAACTTGGTTATGAAGTAGCTGCGGAATTTGGTGATGATTCTCCCGTTCGGCTAATGGAGAAGCTGTCGTCAAGGAGAATATCTTCTTCTGCAGTTGATTTCTTTGTTTTGATTGAGGTTGTCTTGCCACTGAGCAAGCTGAATAACATTTGCTTAAGATCTACCTCACTTTCTCTCATAAGCTGACCTTGAAAACCCAGGCTGATCTCCTTTCGCTCCTCTGAGACAATCAAGACCACAGCGTCAGTTTCTTCTGTCAAACCAAGTGCTGCCCTATGCCGTGTACCCAGCATTGTTGAGAGGTTTTGATTCATTGAAACTGGCAAGATACACTTGGCTGCGACCAAGTCTCCCTTTCTGCTCAAGATCACAGCACCGTCGTGCAATGGAGATGTTGGATGGAAGATGCTCAGCAATAGGCTTTCGCTAACAAGACCATTAATTGGGGTCCCACGGTCAGTAAAATTCCGGAGCCCCACTTCCTTCTCAAAAACTACTAAAGCTCCAATCTTGCGTCTAGCCATGATCCGACAGGCTGCAAGAACTCTTTCCGCAACATCTTGCTGTTGGGCTCGGTTGTCCCGAAAAAGCGTAATCAACCCAAATTGGGCCAGTGCGTTCCGGATATCAGCTTGAAACAAAACAACCAGCACCAGTACTAATGAATTTGCCAAGTTATCCATAAGCAAACCCGTGGCATCAAGCTGGAAAAACCTAGCTACCAGATAAAGCACCAGCAGGATGATCATCCCCATCAACATCGGGATAGTTCGGGTGCCCTTGATCAATAGTAGAATACGATAGAAGAGAAAGGAAAGCAGAAGGATGTCAATCAGATCTTGCCAACGAAGTGGTACTAGATTCCAAAAGTCCATTTAGTAAGCTTTCCTTGGTCAGTTGATAGCAGGAGGTTTTTTTAGAGTTTCACGAACTAAGTTTCCATCGATTGTTTCTGACTCAATCAGTTGTTCTGCCAAATAGTCTAGTACCTGTCGGTTCGTTTCCAGAAGACTGAAAGCTCTTTGATAGGACTCATGGAGCAAGCTTCGAACTTCTTTGTCGATCATCTTCACAGACGCATTGCTAAACCACTTGTGCTGAAGCATATCCCGCCCGAGGTAAGCGTTGCGCTCCTCCGAATAAGTCAACGGTCCGAGTTCTTCACTCATTCCCCATTGGCAAACCATTTTTCGGGCAATCTCAGTAGCTTTTTTAAGATCATCAGAGGCACCAGTTGTGAAGCGATTAAAAACTAGATGTTCTGCTGCTCTGCCTCCCATGATCATAGCTAGTTGTCCAACCAGTTTTTTCTTTGAATAGCTATGATGATCTTCAGATGGTAAGAGTTGGGTAACCCCCAGCGCTCGTCCCCTTGGTATTATTGTAACCTTGTGAACAGGATCCACTTCGGGAATTGCAGCTGCTACAATTGCATGGCCAGCCTCGTGGTAAGCTGTCGTCCGCTTTTCATGATCGGTAATGAGAAGGCTTCGACGCTCAGCACCCATTAAAACCTTGTCTCTAGCGTATTCAAAATCACCGATATCAACTTGAAGTTTATCATTACGGGCTGCCCACAAAGCCGCTTCGTTTGCGAGATTAGCCAAATCTGCCCCAGTGAATCCAGGTGTTCCACGTGCGATGGTTTGCAGGTCAGTATCTGATGACAGTGGTATTTGCTTAGTGTGAACTTTCAGAATACTTTCACGACCACGCAAATCTGGAGTTGGAACAACCACATGCCTGTCAAATCGACCAGGCCTCATTAGCGCTGGATCCAGCACATCAGGCCTGTTCGTTGCCGCAATTACAATAATCCCCTCGTTTGGAGCGAAGCCATCCATTTCAACTAAGAGCTGGTTGAGAGTTTGCTCTCTTTCATCATTACCCCCTCCGAGTCCTGCTCCCCGAGCCCTTCCTACTGCATCGATCTCGTCTATAAAAATGATGCATGGCGCATTCTTTTTTCCTTGCTCGAAGAGATCCCGAACACGGCTCGCACCTACACCTACGAACATTTCCACAAAATCAGAGCCACTGATGCTAAAGAAAGGAACACCGGCTTCACCAGCGATCGCTTTTGCTAATAATGTTTTTCCAGTACCAGGATCTCCCATCAACAAGACACCTCGTGGAATCTCCCCACCAAGGTCCCGAAACTTATCTGGATCTGAAAGGAAATCAACGATTTCTCCCAACTCATCACGAGCTTCATCGATTCCCTGAACATCTGAAAAAGTAATCGGATTATCTTTTTTCTCTGTTACCTGAGTTCGGATCTTTCCAAAACTCATTGCGCGATTGCCTCCACCTTGCATCTGTCTCATGAAAAAGATCCAAATCCCAATAATCAATAACATTGGGAACCAACTATTCAAAATTGCCAGAAACACGTTGCCGCTCTCCGGAGGGCTCACACGAATTCTAACATTGTTTTCACGAAGGTTTTGGTACAAGCCAGGATAATCAGGAACCTGTGTTTGAAAGCGTTGATTCCCATCTGTGACACCGATCACATTATTACCCTGAGCAACAACTTCTAAGACAGAGCCTGTTTCTACCTTGTCCATGAATTCCGTAAAGGAAATCCTCTGTTCGTTTCCAGATTGAGAACCCA
>JACLAC010009514.1_pt1 | contig 20903 bp, 27 predicted proteins | sample 8027881 | NCBI WGS metagenome assembly JACLAC01 (sample SAMN15725517, study PRJNA655200) | protist metagenome | isolation source: fluorescence activated cell sorting (FACS) single amplified genomes of... | place: Spain: Blaines Bay Microbial Observatory, Mediterranean Sea | collected 2016-01-19 | reverse complement strand
AGCCAACTGTGGATTCCATGATTTTTCCTGTCGTGTTGATAGCTTCAACCTCTGCCCGCTGTGATTGGGCCACAGACAACAGTGCACCGTGTGCAGCAAACATTGCACGGCCCAAGTTCAGTTTGCTGGAGCCATACATAACCACACGCAAACAAATCACCTCGACGTTGTGTGTCCAAATGTGTTGACATCACAGTCAACGCCTTGATGTCTGCGCCCGACATTGTGCACGCGTGAAGACGTGTGGTCCTTTGTACGACCAATGGACAAACAATTGTGTATTTGCTGGCAAGAATACGAAAGGCTTGCAATTGCTCCAAGCGCTGCAGCGGCGTTTTCCTTAAGATGGAGCTGTATAACTTCCTTGTACAGAGTTTTCACTGCTGCGACGTGCAAGTCTTCATCGTTGTGTGGTCCAGGGGGCAAGCATGCGAACCGCACCACTATAGTCATGCTTACGAAGGCGATCGATAGAAGAGCCAAATCGTACTATCATTCAATACAGATGGTGGTATGAAAGCGAATGCGGCCGTGGTGCGAGCAGCCTCGACCAACGCTGTCAGCCCAGCAGTGTTGGCAACATCACGCTGTTTGATAACCTTCTCCCGCTGTCGAAGAATGTCAAGTAGTGTATCGATGGTGGCTTTTTTTGATCAAGGACATGTATGCGATCCCCGAGCGAAATTCCCTTTTGCGAGTTCCGTCAAAGACTTGGCCCAGCTCGCGACGGTCTTGCTGCTCACCGTATCTTGCCGAACGCCAGCCAAAGCATCGTTCTGTTTCTGCAACACATTCGCACGATTGAAGGAGTTCGTTTTCGCGAACTTTTTTCGTGTCCACCATTGGCGAGAGAGTTGCATTGTCGCACCTGGTGCGCTGAGCCTGCAAGCGGTACATGGCACTACCGAGCCTGTCATCAACATTCGACGGTAGCACGCATTCGCTTACGTAACGCTAAAACACACATCTGCCAAGCATGCATGCGGAAAAGTTAAAAACGTGAAGCTTAATGTTCTGTCCGCCCGACACATAAACACGTGTTCGATATGTTAGTTGCGCTGGAGCGAATGCAATGCTACGTAGAACGGTCCTCATCCGAATCCTGTTATTGTAGCTTGCGCGGCGATGACGAAGGACTCACCTTCGGTTTTGACTTCCCTTTTCGCCAGTGTCGGCGAACGCTTGCGACTTGTGCCTTTGCCGCCAGCGTATGAACCCGATGCCGTTGAAGACCCACATGATTGTTGAGCTGCCGCAAGAAAAGGGTGCAACACTGGAGCGTGGCGGCGCGTGTCAAGTAAGGATAATCACGTGTGCAAGAACTGACGAAAACGAAGTAGCATACAAATAGTTTGTTTGCTAGTATAGTGGCATCTTCTACTTCTTTTGTGAAGTGAAACGTTCACCCTAAACCCGGCATACCTGAATCATACTACGTGGGGCCATGCTTGGGGATAAGTTCTCGAAGACCAAAGCGAGCTCGTTTTCTTCAGTGGAATCAGCTGACGTGGCAACCGTGGTATTCAGCCGGGCTCACATGGCTTCTTTTGAAGAGAGCGTCCAAACATCCTTCGGCCCGTCCCACACAAGGATTATGTAAGCAACACCTTTCGCTGCTGTCAAGGGTTGCAACTTCATAGTGTCTTCAGTATAAGTCCTTCCAAACTGTTCGAAATAACTGTCCTCGGTGTAGACGTCCCAATGCCCCTGCTGCTGCAGCTCGTCGACGTCCTCCGCAAGATGAGTTGCTTCAACTGCTGGCGCAGGGAGGCTCTTGCGACAGCCGAGCCTAGCTTTTTTCTTGACCGTGATATCTCGATTGAATTAAAAGGCTGCGCCGTGTTCAGGATGGTGCTTTGCTTCGTCCTCGAGCGTCTTTCTTTTTCCCAACGTAGAACCGCCGACATGTGTTGAAGCAAGCTCCACATATGCTACCCCTGATGTCACCAGCGGGGGTATACGCAGCCCACACAAGAGCGAAATGCTGGACGTGCTCGGGAAGAGTGACATAAAATAATTCCAATCGCATTATTATACTGCAATCGTCCTCGGCGTGAGAACTTCGATGGCAAAGCGTGCAGCGTTTGCAAGTTTCTGGCACTTGTGTAAGGTCCATCGTCGGTAACCCATGATCAGTAAGTCCCTGAGGGAATGCAAGAGAATCCTTTTCCAAACGAACGCAAACTTAAAAGCAGAACCCGTTTCGAAGAAGAAGGCAGTGCATGCGCAAACAATAAGATATTTGATATGGGAAACCCTGAATGCCTCTTGCTCCATCGTGTAGAGCTTCCGATTCCCCGCCCCCCTCCGCGTCGCCGCGGTGGGGCGCGCCCCCTTTCCCATCTCGTTGCAAAAAGTGTTCTGCCGCCACCAGTTACTTGGGAAAAAGCAATTGCAAGCGACCAAAGGCATCAGCAATGTGATTGGTCACCGAGTTTCAATGGATGGGTTGGCCTGGCGGAATCGGGGACGGATTCTCGTTCCGTCTTGGGCTTCCCCCGATCTGAGGGCGTGGCGTGGCAGAGCTCGGGGCGGATTCTTGGGCATCGGGATTATTCCACCTTGGGCGATGACTTGCCTGAGTTGGGGCCTTTGCGTGGCAGAGTCAAGGGCGCTCACACCCCACCGTCGGGCGGGGCTCGGGCGACGCAGCGGCGGGCAGCTGCCCACCCCGTTTTTGGGGGGTCGCGGGTCGGGGCCCTGCCCCGTCCATTGTGGTCCCGCGCTGCCCGCGAGAGCCGCCTGAGGGCCCCGAGGTGCCCAACGGGGCTCCGCTACAAACAATGTTAGTGCTCGGGGTGGTGCCCCGCCAAAAGAGCCACAGACGGGGCCAAAATGGCGCGACCTATCACACAAAGCGGCCCTGGCGACAGAAGAGGAGCCCCGCGACACTTTCCGCTACAACTGTTTGTATCCGAACTGTCGCTGGGCCCCGTGTTTGTCGCCAGGGCGGTTATGTTCGAGAGGTAGCACGTTTTTGGGGCACTATGGCGCACCACCGCCCAGAGCACTAAAAATTGTTGTAGCGGAGCCCCGTTGGGCACCTCGGGGCCCTCAGGCGCACCACGGTGGCAGGACGGGGCCCCAAAAACGCCACCAGGGGGTCACTCGTCGCCCCCCCTTCCCCGATGAGGACCCCTGTCAACGTGTTAACCCGCGGGGCGCCCAGGAAGCATCTGGAACACGGGGAGAACCCCCACCCCGATAAGCCCGAAACAAGACATGAACAGTTGGAAATGAAACGAGAAATGCAGTAACTGGTCGCAATGATTTCTTTTTTCGGCCCGTGTCATGCTCCGTGTTCGACCTTACGACTTGTTGTCCTGTTGGCGGCCGTGGCATGTCAGGATGCGTGAGCGCGTGCTCAGAAAGTAGAAGCCCACGCAATAGCAGTTGCCAACATGGTCGCGTCGGGCTCGTTGTGTTTGCCGCCACCTCAGTGGGTGAGCATGACATGTTGCTTGTTTCGGCGAATCAGTCTTTCAAGTGCAACAACGATGTGACGTGAAATAAGCTTCAGCCTTGAGGTCCTGACCACAAAAAGAGCGAAAGCACACACGTTTAACGATATTCGTAAATGACTGCACACGCGGGCACATAAGGCAATGGCGCGCACGCCGTCGACGCTTTTTTTGTGTCGACGGCAAACGCAGGCACGTACATATCCACCAGCGATCGCCCCCCTAAGCTTCTGCTGTACCTAGATGTATTTTCATAACTTGCGTGCACCACTGGTCTGACACGCAGATGACGCCAACTGTGCTGACGTAGTCCTCATCGAAGCGTTTCGCGTTCGTGTCGGGCGTGAGGTGCGCCCCCTTGCCTGTTTCGCCACAACCGTGGGCGCTAGGACTTGCGCAGAAGGCACGGGCGGCACGGGAGGCGTAGAAGGCGACGACGCGGCACCACTCGACGGCGCGGCACCCCCAGCAGAAACGTCGCCAGTGTGTACATCGAACAGTTCCTGCAAGGTGAAAGACTATTCAAGCTCCACGCCATCCGAATGCTCTTGATTGAAATCACCCTATGAAAGCAAGGCTGCCATCGTTTCAGAGACAGCTTCACCGGGTAACGAGCAAGGTTTCACAACACATCGACTGGAACGCAAACGTGTCTCTGCTGTGCTCCCCCCCGCAAAGCAACTTGTAAGCAAATAATACAAAACGTATACGCAAGCTAACACAACTAACGAGCACATGAACCACTGGCATGTGCCTTCCCCGACTGCGTAGAATCCTTCGATGGTGTAGAACGCATGTTGCCCAACGCGTTGAATGCTTCATCGATGTTGGAAGTTGCAATCAGCGTCGTTGTGGCTGGCGGCTCCGCCGCGCTAATCGGACCTATCGCATCGCGAAGTGACGTGATCTCGAGCACGCCAAACATGTGGGCATCTGTAATCGCATGTATGATTCACCCACTGAGTGGCCACTTGTCTTAAATAAAGTGCGAGCTGCACTTGCGATGTCAGCATACATCGTGAATTTAGTGTAGCCCTGCAGCAAATGAGCAGATGTGGAAACGTGATAGAGTCCACCTTCATTGTGTACGTGCAGTCTTTGCCGAACCGCAATGAAAGTGACGACAACCTGAGATACGTGTGCTTGACGGGTTGCCACCCGAGTCTTAGTTGCAATGTAAAGCAAACAGCTGTGTCGGCGTGGAACATAAAGAGCGCTCTAGTGTATAACTGTTCAAACCTGTCGCAATTCTCGTTCGCTTTCTTGACGTTCCTAGCTATGAGATCAAGCTAAGCCTTAGCGCGTGTAACGAATAGCAGCTTGTCGCCGTCAGCCGTTCTGCAAAATCCGTAATGGCTCAGCTGGCAACCCTCCTGGATCAACGCATGTGATGTTTCCAGCGTTGCAACGCCACGTGAGATGAACTCGTGCCTTGCCAACTCGCCAGGTGAATACATGACGTTTAGTCTATCACTGGTGTTTGCGTATGTCGCTGTACACGTTGTCCCTGCCAAGGCGTTGCGACTCTTTGCTTTTTATTGTAGGGCACCCCGCCTCACCGAATTGTCATGGGCCCGTTGTACGCTTGTACGTCAACTATGTTACGCTACGTTCGGCCGCGAGAGCAGCACTTTTTCAAATTTGTGTTGGTGACGTGGTCATTCTTCGCCACAATTGTCAAACTCGTATAGGCAGCCAGGAAGTCGTTGCGGCGATGCGCACGATCACCAGCGGGGAACGCACGCGTGCAGGTGGCGGCGTGTCGCATGGCCGCACCACCCCTTTGGTTTGTAGTTGTCCTTACGCCGAAATGTAATGTTTGGCTTGTCCTTCGAGCGATGAGCAGCTCGCGCAAGAACCGTTGCGTGCGCACCTCCGTTTGCAAGAGAACGAAAACGTGCCTGGTCCCGCTTGCACACGGAACGAAGAGACTCGCCACGCTCGGTCCAAGCCCTCGAGTGAGTCGTCAGCCCCGTAGGCGGATAGCTTGGTGAGGAAACGACAACACGCTGTTGCAATCGTGGCTTCCAGTCTTCCATGACGGTGACAGATGTTGCGGCACGGTGCCGCCTGTATATAGCATGTCTGTAGAAACGGATCGCAAAACGGCGCCCATATCGTAATTCGTAACGTTTGCACAACTTCTGTAAGCTTTTGCAATACCCAACACGATGAAAGCATTCCCGTGCTTGATGTACGTATCGATCATACAATGTAGAAACCCATAACGTCAGAAGTTGACGCCGAAACAACTTCAAGAGCGGAATATGGATGGCATGTGAACAAGGTTGTGTAACGCTCGTAGATGTCTGCAGCAACCTACATGAACTCAAGCGTAGCCAATGTGTGCAACTTGCAATCCGCCCCGTCATATGCTGCACAGCTAGTTAGCAACTCAACAACAGAAGATGGCGGAGCGTCTGGGTGTCTTGAGTTTCCCATCAATTTGCGATGAGTTTTGGCAGATGTATCAATGAGGTCTGTGTAGGCACGCACTATGTTGCGTCGACCCGCTTTGGTTTCACAAACCTTGTTTGTCTTGTGCGCGCGCGACCGCAGTTCCGTGCCAGGTGCTCTCGTTGACGGGGAAAAAAGAACTCGCAATAGTCCAGACACCTGTTTGCGACAACGCACAGAAACGCTGACACGTGAACGACCTAGATCAAACCAACGCCCAAGCTGCCACCCGTGCTGCGTATGCAAAGCAATGCTTCACGGGTTCACTGTTTCATTCATTTCACAATCAAGAAAATTGTTGTGTCGCAAACACATGATCCATGATCACAAGAGATAGGGTCGCAGAACAGCCAGCCACTGGGGAGATAACGAACTTCACGAAAGTGCGGAGATGTGATGCATTCTCTGTCTTGAAATCGCCGTCCTCCAAACCCGCTGTATCCAGCTCGTCATCTTTGAACGCGATCTGACAGGCGTCCTTTGCCAAATCCAAAAGCATAGCATGTGCGCCCCAACTGCGTGACTGACGGGGCTATCATTGTGAACCGTGATGTCATCAACGTAGGGATACCACTTTGACACCAGCACGCACGCCAAGCCGCTGCGAACGTTTGCTTGAAATGCACAGCATTGAGGCAACAACCTTGGCAACAGCGAAGCCGAGGGTGGCGAGGACCAACTGGACCATTTGCGATTTCCAAAAATCGTATCCGCCAACTGTTCTCGATCTTGTTTCCACAAATATTTCACCAGGCATTCGCTCGCACACAGTGAGGACGTGACGAAGCTTAGATCGAGCCCCGACTGCTGTCAATTGATGTAGTGGAGGACTCCTCCCTTCTAGTCTGTTCGAGCGGTGCATCAATGTCCAAAGTACGGCCGCATGAAACCGATCATAAAAAAGTACCGAGCCGCATGACACGTCCAACGCTATACCAAGGGCCTGGGACCCCATAGTCGGAATACTGTGCATGTGACGAATTGTATGCCTAAATGCAGCTTGCACGATTCAAGCAAAGGAAGGACATGTTCATTTGCCCAAAACTTGCCGGGCACAGAGAACAATCTTGAAAAATCTCGTATTTCCTGATGCACGGTCAGCCGAAAAGAGCAGGACTATGATCGTGAAAATGTTCAACAAGACTTCCTGGAAGAATCGAAGCATGTCGTTTCCTCCACACAATGGATTTTCGGTTGAATCGACGACCACCGAACCCACGGAGACTGCATCAGTGGAACGCACCTTTCGAGGCGCACAAAACAACTCTTCTGTGTGCTCCACACCATCACGTTGGTTCCATGCGGCAAGCCCCGTCTGAGCAAGCGCATGTTTTGTATATTTGGACGACGCACGACGGTGGGTAGAGCGAGCTTGTTTCAACTGTGCCTCAGCAAGAGTTTGAATTGTCTGATACACGGACGCCATCTCATTTTTGGTTGAGAAGATTTACCACGCGCCCACTGCACTGTTTCATCAACCCCTCCCCCAACAAAAAGGCGACCGAACGCAAATGTTCTGCGTCACCTTCCTCCGCCGAATCGATATGCAACGCTCTCCGTGTACGTTGCCAGCTCGCGCTGACCTCTCTTTCCAAGGTAGCGAAAGCGACTGCCTTTCTCTTCCATACATCGATAATTGATTCTCCAAAAATAGGCATTCAAACTGGTAGTCACATCCCACTCGCGCTGGAAGTACGCAGCTTGAATAATGCTCTCCACACTAACCTCGTAAAGACTGGGACAAAAAGGCAGAAACAAACATCGTTTAGTTTTGACTTAATTGCACGTCGCGAAAGCGCAACACACAGAAACGTCATCGAACAAGCGATGTGTCCCGTTTGGGCCCAAAACCTCACGTTTGCAACCTGGTTCACGAGCACTGAACCGCTTGAACATATCGCCAGAAGTGTCTTCACGGTGATAGATTCATCACTGCTGTCCTCCACGTCATGGAAGTCGAATGTCTGTGGTCGTAGGCTCGGCACTGGCGGGAGAACAGAACTCGACGAGCCACCCGATACGGCAGCTGTCTTGATCTTCTTCGAGTTTGAAGAAGACGGGGATGCAGCAACAGGAGCAGCAGGGGTCACATCGGTGTCTGGCAGTGACGAAAAGCGAGAAAGCAAGGCTGAAAGCATCAGACCAAAACTTGCGCGTCGAGCACCAAAACTTTTACGGCTTCAAGGATGACACAGCGGATTCAGATGTGGTTTGGATGGGATGTCTGGTAGCTGCTGTGTACTGTTAAATCAAATGCTGGCACGCTCTCTGAGTCCCACGGGAATTCTCTAGGCAGAAGTGTTGTACCTGTGATAAAATGGTGTGCAAACGCATGCGCCCTGCATAATCCTGACTCCGATGTTGGCTTACCCCCCATTTTGGTCCAAAAATAGGGGGTAATTCAGCGGCTGTGGCGCGAAAGGGTGCCCAGGCATGCTGATGTGTCCACCTGGTGCCCTATCTGGTGCTCACCTTTGTGCCCACCTGGTGCCCTATCTGGTGCTCACCTTGTGCCCACCTGGTGCCCATCTGGTGCCATTTAGTGCGTTGTTTACTACATGTTCGCTCTCGCGTCGGAAAGAGCTAGCCAAGACACGATCACCCCTTGCGAGGACCGGCAAGAGGGTCAACGTCTGGTCGATAGCGTACGGCCGCAAGTATGTGCCGTATGCGTTGGGCAAGTCTGCAGCTTCTATGCCCCAAATGTCTTCATACGTGTCGTTCATCATTGCGTGCGTGTTTCGGTCCTCAATATCACTCGCCCAACCGTCCAGGATCTGCTGCAGTAGCAATGCACCTCCATTGGCTGCTATGCCAAGGTTGCCGGGCTCCAACTTCCTCTGGATGTCCTTACTCGAATTCTGAATGATGCAGCTTTCAGCACATTTGGCGAGCGATTCAGATAAGGCAATCGGTCTGGCTTTATACCAGTTTTTGTCTATGGCCTTGCGCCGCCGTCAATCGCGACGATGTTGGATGTATTCCACAGGGCTGACGAGTAAGGGCAAGCTCGTCCCGAAACCCATACTCCGATCCAGCGCTGCAGTGCACCTACTCCTCCTCGGACTGTCCACATTATGGGAATATGCCGGTTGGGAATACCGCTTGGGCCGGGTTCAGCGTATATATTAATGTTGTCAAGCAGCTGCCGCACCAACTTTATCGACGGTTGGAATCTCGATGACTTTGCAATTCGTTTGCCCTCTTCATTGCCGCATCGTAGCGTTGCTCCTCTTCCGAGGTAATGGGTGAGGCAACGAGGTCAGTCACTTGCGCTGCATAGTTGTCACCGCCCCCGATTGTGGGTTGGACTAGCAGTGCGTTCGTTGCCCCAGCAATATCGCCAGCTTGCATTTTGTTTGTTGCCTGTTGGTGACGGAGTGCCGTCGTTTCACCATCGCTGCCCACAGTGCCGCGATAGGCAGCCGCTGCAATGACATCGGCATAATACTGCGCAGTGTGGAGGTCCGACATGAGGGTAAGCCAGTCTCCCATTCTGCCCGTGGAAGTCTAGCTCGGATGGCATTGACGACGCGCATGTTCGACTCAAGTTCGCCCTCCCTCAAGGGTTCCTGTGCTGTGGACCCCATCAGCTTCATGTTCAGTTTGCGCTGTTCCCGGTTCGACTTCTGGCTTGAACATTATGCAGGCATAGCAGGTGTATAGGAAAATGCCGTACGAGTATGCATAGCTCTGGTGATTGTCATTCGGCGTGCGTGCTGCCACGATCTCGGCTTCAACGTGCAATAGTACGGCGTCTCTAACAACTTCCAATACACGTATTTCTAGTTGCGGCGGCATCCGATGCCAAATAGGGGGCATTGGCTTCTTGATAATTCCAGCACCGAGTCTGGCGCACTGTTTGGCCATGTCTTCCGTAAAGTTAGCTGGCTCGTCAGTGAGGGGTCTGATGAAACCATCCTGTTGCTGGTATGTAGCGTTGTCTGTTGTGTGGTCGGCTGGTGGAGTGGTCGGTGCTGGTGCTGCGGGGATTGCGGCGTCCAGGCTGATAACTGGGGTGGTCCGCGCTGAAAAGCAAGAGCAGCCACCTGCAGCGATGACAGCTTTACGGCAGGGAATGCAGCATACAACGTCCCTGCAAGCTTCACATCGTTCGCTCCACCCTCTACTCGGAATGAGGGTTCCACAATGCTTGCATGGGCGGGGTAGCGGTATGGTACATATCTGCCAATTGCCGGGCCTTGCTGGTATTGGGCGCCTCGCGTTGCGTCCCGGGCCCTGTTTTGGAGAAGGCAGAGGTGACTGTTTTGGGGACGGTCGGGGTGGCGTGCGCGGTGACGTTCTCGGTGATGACCGCGGTGACGCTCGTGGAGTGCGGTTTCTGTTGGCTTCGTCGCCCTCACCAATAGGTAGGGAGCTCTGCAGGTAGTCTCCTGGTGATCCAGGCGGCGATGCTTGGGGAGTTAACAGCGGTGAACTACGTGGCGTACGATGCGGGGTGCGAGTGCGGGCTCGCGGTTCGGGTGGCGTTGCTGGCGGAGAACCAGCTGGCGCAGGTACGTGTGTTGGTTCTGCTGGTGGCTGGTTCTTTCTACGCTTTGCAATCCGTGGGGTGGTGGTTGGTGTGGATTGAGGCGTGGGTGCAGCCTCATCGATGGCCGCTTGGTTCGGGGCGCGCCGTTTGCTGGAGCTGCTGGTGGCGGCAGCTGCGGATGACGAAGCACCAGCCCCGGAGCTACTGGCCGCTGCTGTCGGCGGCGTCACAATATGTATGGGGCTGCTGGTACATGCGGCCATCAGTGTTGGGGCGCTCTGGCGTTCAACCCAGCATTGGTCGAATGCCTCGAGCTCGCGGCTTAGCTGGTCAATATCTACGTCGGCCGGCTCAGGACGCACCCGATGCTGGCGCTGACGTGCGACATGATCAATTAGTCCGCCAAAGGCCTCACTTAGTGGGATCGATTTGGATTTGGGCTTCGCTCCACGGCCTGTTTTCTTCGGTGGTCCGGGAACCTTGGCCTGGCCAACCTTGGTTCCAGCGTACCATGCCCGGTCGCGGGTCACATTAGGATTTGATAACGAGTAGTGCCTTTGAGGTCGTAGAAGGAACAACTGAAAGTAGAACTGTACCAGGAATGCCCTGAGCTTGCCCTGCAGGTACTTCGCGAAGTAGTACTCTTCACAATAGTGTTTGAGAAGACTGGCAAGATGCTCGCTGTACAATAAGGCGACATCCACTTGGGCCCTCTGCTCCGGCAGAACGTGGCTGTACACAATTGCATAAGGAGTTGACTGGCCAAGCCGTCTTTCTGGAATTGTAGCGGCCCTCGGCAACGAGAGACTGAAGCCCAACATCGCACGGACGCGCCGTACTGCCACTGCCCCACCACTCCGCGCGGACTCACCGAAACCTGCGGTGGAGTGCATCTCATCTATGAGGTCCTTCCAGAGGCTCAGTACCTGCAGCAGGCCTTTTACACACCAACGTGTTTCGGGTGACCAACTTGAGTTCCGCTGCCGGTCGCATCAGGTCCAATTTCATTTTGTCCAATTGCATCGTGAGATAGCTGGTTGCTGGCGTCAGGGGCAAGACGGTTCCCGCATCGCCTGCAAAAAGTGCGCTGTGGCTCATTCGACTCCGTCTGGCATGACGGACATATTCGGTTGAGTTGTCCATCGTTGACGCCGGTCCCGCTGTGTGCTGCCCACAGCGCGCTGGGCATAAGTCCAGGCTGGAACGTAGCTAACGGTGAACATCGTGGGAATGGCAGGAAATGCGCTTGATTGTTGAAGTCCAACGTACTTGAAAGCGTGACAAAGTTTGTGACTGCAGCAACGAAGTAACCGTGAAAGACTGGTATGGGCTGTTGTCTGATGAAGTGCGGCTGAATATGGGTCGCATGGCCGAATGTCTTGACACGCGATGGGAGGAAACAGCCCATCCGGACTGCGCAGTGCTGTCGCCCTCACACTGCTGCGAGGCTGGGCACTGCGGGAGGGGGGAGAATAGGTATAAATGCCGTGCTGGTTATTGTTGCAGGATGAAATGGGCAGGGGTGTTGGACGTGGGTTCCCTTTTCACCGCCTGGTGGTACGGTATCACGACTGCCTGAGTCAACAACGATTGTACCATGGCTATAGGAGCCCTGGCTAGCCTGATGCCCGTGCCGGTGGCACGGCGTGGGCGTGGGGGACTTGGTGAGGAGAGCAAGGTTGGAGATGGACATAATACGCCGACCCACACTATGGGAGGCACTGGACTGCGGCACTGACCTGTTTGGGGCGCATCGGCTTACCAGGTGGTCATTTGCAGGTAGTCCTTGGTGTTGGAGTTGGGTTCCGTCATTCACACCGCGGTAGTGGATGATGGAAGATTCGGTCGCTGCGAGCGCAGCCAACCTATGGAGGTGAACCCCAGTTGAATTTGGGTGGTGTGGACCTATTTGCAAACGCAATATGTCGATTGGGCGTTTGAGGTCATGGCCGTGGATGGGGTTGGTCGTGGCTGGGGCTGGCAGCGTGGTCTTTGGCTTCACTCTAACTGCACTGTGCGGATTATGTCCTCGATGGGGTTCGATGTACTCCGCTTTGGGTGAGTTCTGAGAAAGGACAGAGCTTCTTCAGCAGTGGGAGGTTGCCACCTCCGTGTACGTAGTAGGCAAACTTCTCGAGTCCTGAGGTGGTGGGTTGTGCTGGTAACGATTGCTTGGGTGGCGGTGTGCCCTGCAACGAAAGTTGGGTTGTACGTACCCCTTCCTTGACGGGTGAGGTATATATGCAGTGGCAGGACAGCTGGCTCGGGTTGATGGTGGTCCGTCTGAACCACTCGGAGTTCCTGGCAACTTGGCAGCAGAGCGAGATGATTGTGATCGCCTCGATCAACGCCACAAGGGCTACAACAACTATGGTTGGGATGGCCATGTCGGCGTAGCGAAAGTGGTCGAAGGTGAGTTGTTGGAATTGAAGGTGGCTCTGTTGGACTATGTCGGCTCCATGGGCCGAAAGTTGCGGCGCAGTATTCCGCTGGTCGCACTGCTGGTACGGTGTCGGCTGCTTGCAATGGTCCACTGCCGAACTGTACCCGCTGGTAAATGCATTGCTCGTCATGACGGTCGCAAACGCAAAGCTGGCTCCTAGACTGGTCATCCATGTCGTCTGGGTAATGGCGCCCGCGGACTTTATGGTGACCAATAGCAGTAATGCACGTAATGGCCTTGACAAGGAACAAACAACGCTGCGTAGGTTTCCGCATGGGCACTGTTTTCAGAAATGGACAGTCTCCGGCCCCGTTTGGGTCTGTTGGCGTCCAGTTTCCACTTCCCCCGGTGGCGACCTTGATCGGGGTCGGGGCCTGCGTGGGTGCTGTGCTCCATCTGGTAGCACCCCGTCGTAGTACGGTGGAATCTCTTGGGCTTGGGCCCAATTTCGGCGGGAGCGTTCCGACTGGGGTGAGAAGGAGTTGCCGTCGCGGCATCTCATTTCTGCTATAAGCGGGACGTTGCCGAGCGGGAGTCCGAGCATATGCCTTGCGAGGTCGTCGTTGGGGAACATGTAATTGCTTGAGAAAGCGTGCTCCGTCCACTCTCCGCGCTGCTCCTGGCTTTCCCTGAGTGAATTGCTGCTGCGGGGCCGTTGCCTGGTGACCTGGGTTGTTGGCTCCGCTCGCCTGTGCACCGCTTGCTTCCCGGCTTCCGGCTGAGCTGGGGTGTGGCGACACCGGGCGGCCAGTTGGTAGTGGTTCCGGTACCGCTGGGGGTGGAGGCGGTGCAGGGCGACCCTGCGCTGCACGAAGGAGCTCGTCGCCAATCGGGTGTCCCCTCGGCAACATTGATACACTCTGCGGCATAGGCGGGGGCTGTGGTGGTGGGACCTTGACCACCGGCTGAGGTGGCAATGGCAACGCGGCTCGCAAGACCGGGCCGTCGTGAGTGAACCGCATGCCGAGCCATGGGTTGCCCTCGCCCGGAATGGTGTTGACTGGGCGTTGCGCGGCAGGTGGCGACGGCTGCTGTGTGAACTGGATTGGGTCGGACTCTGGCGGCGCTGGGTTGGTCTCGGGCATTGAACTGTACTGGCATATAGGCAGCTGGCACACGCGTGTTGGCTGGTGCCGGCATCGGATTTGGGTGTGGGGCTGCACCCGGTGGGGCTTTGACTGGTATCGGTCTCCATTGTGCCATTGCCGGCGACATTGCCGGCGGGGCCGGAGGGGCACCTTTCGTTGACGGCATGGGCGGCGGGGGCACCCATGGTGGGGGCTCGGGCCGCCCGCGTTCGACTGTTGTTGCTGGACGGCTGTTTTGCGGTGGCGCAAGCACTTGTGGGCCTCTGTCTTCGCTTGGAACTCGTACTTGCTCGATCCAACCACGAGGGAAAGGGCCGATGGGTTCGTTCGTTTGAGGGTCTCGTGGCCGGTCGTCCCTGGGCTCTCTCGGGTGGGCATACGGGAGTTGACAGCAAAGGGTGACCAAATTCTGAATGGCACGAAATCTGGTTTCCGTGCACCAACCGGCCACTCTCGCCAGATCGGGTATCCCCCTGGCGTCCCCGGGGTGGCCCGGCTTGTCGGTAGTGCGATACTTTGCAACGTCCCATTCGATCCAGGACACCACCTGCTCGTCGCCGACGTTCGGCCACAGCTGCGCTGCAGATTGGAGTAACCTCGCACAAATGTTCGCCCTGCTGCGTCGCTGTACGGGGTCGCAAGAGTGATCGGCGTGCCTCGCCAGTTTGATAATTGCAATTTCCCACGATCGTATGAGTTCGTCCTCGTCGAGGGCAGCGGGGATGGGTTCCTCTTCCTCCATAGGCTCTCGGGGCGGCGACCTTGACATTGGGAATCTGACGTGGATAGACCCGGTGCGACATCGTCGCCGCGCTCGCTCCTCTTCCAATGTCATATATGCTGCGCGCTCTCTTCCGCGTGATCCAGAAGAGTTTGAGTCCGAGCTTTCTGGGCTGTGCGATATGGTACCGGATCCTGCTGCCGATGCGTAGGCATTTGATGACCCCGCTGCCGTGGCCCCAGCTCCATCCCCGAGTGGGGCTGGTAGTCTGATATGCATGTATCCATCCTGGCACCATGCGACCGCCTCGAGGCGGCTTGACTGATTGAACGCGGCCATGGCCTGAACGCGGTTGGGATAAATGGCGGCGGTTGCTGTTGTTGTCTGCCATGCGTAGCGATCGCGAAGATGAAAGGCTGTTTCCAACGGTTCCACAACGTGCTGCGGTTTTGGAATTGAATGCCGATGGTGAAACGTTCGCCTCTTGTTCGCAAAGAGATATGGGAATACGGCCGACCTGTTGCGTCCTGCTGGTTTCTGTGATGTTGGTTCTGGCTTGGGCTGCGTATCTTCTGGACTGCTGCTGTGAACATGCTGCGGCATTTATGCTTGCGAGGTATTTTGCATCGTTGAGGTGCTGGTTCGTCGATATACGGGTCGTCTGTTGCTGCAGTGTCTGCATTGTTTGCGCTTCGAAACAATGTGGTCGTGGCTGGCACAGTTTCTGCGGCGTCGGCATTGGTTGCGGTTGCTGTCGGCGGCGCAACGACAATTTCGATTTCTGACTCTGATGCTGGTCCCGCTGGGACCTCCTGGTTGTTGGCGACCTCTGCTGAGATGTCCGGGTGAATTGCATACGGGTCGACTTGGGTATCGGCAAAGAGGGTGCCTCCGCGTTGCACATATGGGCTTGGCGTTGGCGATGGCGACCGCGTGCGCCAGGGAAAGCCTATCCGGCTGTTGCGGGAGCTGAACCGACCTCGTGCGTCTTGCGCGAGCGCCGCGCCGACGCGTTTGAAACTCGTTGCTTCTGAAAGGTGGCAAATATTTCGGCGACGGTGCCGATGCTGCTGCCATTTACCATGAGTGACCGTCCGCTTAGTGGTGGGCGAATCTGCGCTCCTAGGCCAACTGGCCCCGGCTACCGTTTTCGCATAAAGGCGTGTGGAAAGCGACGAGCGAAATGCATACGGACAAGTTGGTCTGCTGGTGTCCGCACATGTTTGCCGACTGCTGGTTGATTATAGTCTGAGATGTGTGTCCTGCATCGCTTGTTCGCCGGGCATTGACAAGTTGGAGATTGCGCGAAGCCCCGGCACAAGCCGTCGCGCTTCGACACGAGCGGGCACGGATTCTTGGGGCATCGGCACCCCGGGCGTGGCTGTAGACAAAACTCGTCCGGTTCCGCAATGAATGGGCATGGATTGACAGTTTGATTCGTTCTCCAATCTTGGCGTGGATTGCCAAGTCCGAACGACACACGCTTGCGCGTCTGGCACTGGCATACCAGGGACGGATATCCGCGGCACAGCCCGTCTCTCTGCGACACCAACGGGCATGCATGGGTTTGGCAACTGTGTTTCTTTCAAATCAGAAATGCACACGGCAATTTCAAAAGAACGATTCACAAGAAACCAAACACAACAATCTTCGGCAACTAGCCACGGTGCGACAACTCGAACGATGATGCTGAATGCTTGGTCTCGCAATGGCAACCAGCGTGGACGGTAATAGTCAGTGCGCGTGAGGGCTTCTGGATTGCTTTCGGTCATGCACTGCCTGACTGATGGTGGGAGCCTGTCTGCTGCTGCTGTTGTTTGAGTTGCTAGTTGGGTTGCCAGCTGTGCTGCCTGTTGATTTCAAGCTGGCTGCGCTGCTACCAAAAGACCACGCTGAGTGCAACACGGAGGATGGCGCTTTTTTTGTGAGCACCAACTTTATGAATGGACACACACAAGTGAATGTCACACCCTACACAGCATACGGGCGACAAGAGCGTAGCGCCGACTAAGAAGTAGAAGAACCAGCAACACCGTGTTTGCTGCATGGGCCTTGGTGTCGTGCGGCGCCCTCTCCATTTCAAAAGTGAACTGTGTTCGGCTGACCACCCTGTTGGCCGTCGGAGTGCCTGACTGGTCGATGACGTTGGGGTTTTCGTCTGGATTCTGGTACCTGGGACGGGATCGCTCTCGTCGCAGAGATGGGCCCTGCGATTGCGGTTCGGCTGTATTGGGTAACGGAATTGCCTGGTGGCTCCAGGACCGACTGATGTCGGAATTGGATGAGTAGTTCTCGAATGGCTGATTCCACCAGGACTGATAGTCTCGAAGCGGAACTCGGGACTCCGGGGAGCTTTCGCCACCACCTCCCCATTCTGCTGTGGTGACGTTTGCCGGTTGGGGAGCCTGGAGCCACCCGGGGTAGTCGCCAACAGGGTTGGGTGGCGAGGTGACTGGTCGGGCCGGGGCTGCGTACTGGATGCGGGGCAGCTGTGACAGCGGAACCTGCGTAGCTGATGTCTCGATTGGATCGCGTGCCAGCGGGTCCTGACTTGGGACTGCCCATGGGGTCGTCGCTGAGAGTGGGCACTTGCGGAAGCTGAGCGGGTCGACCTGGGGCTGGCACCGGGGTTGGGCTGGCGGCATCTGATGTGTAGCGAGGGCCACCATCCGCGGCCGCGTTCGGTAAGTGTGCCTCGACTGACCCTGGCGGTGCCTTGATGGGCATTCGACGAGGAGGTGGCGGTGGTGGACCTGCCTTCTGGATAGTTGGCGGTGGCGGCGGGTGCGCTTGAGCAAGGAGTGGTGCTCCTCCGTCGGAGGCTGCGGGGTGCAGTTGACGAGCTTGAGCGTTGGTCTGCTCCTCGGCCGGGGTCCAGTGCGGTGCCGGCGGCGGTGCTGTGCTGAAGCATTGGACCACTGGCAGCTCCCAACACACGTGGGCCATCTTCGCCAGTTCTGCAAATCGACGTTCGATGGGCCATCCCGAGATTTTGGCCGCGACTGGGATAGCAAAGCTGTTGTCTTCCGGTACGTCGGTGTCTCCGGTGTTTCAAGCTCGTGCGACCTCGTACTCCATTTGAGAAATTGCTTCGTCTTCGCGTGCATTCGGCCATGTTCGCCTTCCATACTCCAGAACCCTGGTAACGTCTTCGTAGCGACTTCGTATTTGGGCTGGGTTGCAAGACTAGTCGAGGTGGGCAGCAATGTTGCGTACGCCTCGATCCCAACTTGTGCGGACTTCTGCATATGTGAGGCGAGGTGGGCATAAGCCCGTGGGAAGCGGTACCGGCGGTGGCGGTGGCTTCGCGCAAGCAGGCCGGCACGGCGGGGTTGGGCATCGCTCTGGTGACACCGCGTCGAGCCGGGCTTGAACTCTGACTTCCACGACTGTATAGTCTGATGAGGCCGCCGCAGCCGCCACTGCTGTTGCTGAGACTGACGCTGCTGACGCTGTTGAGGCGCCAGGGGCTGACGAAATACGAGTACTGACGTACAAAGAGCCGTCTTCGATCCAAGCAGCCGCCGGCGCGTGTTGCACCTGTGATGGAGCAGCCATTGCTTGAGCTGTCGTAGGATAGATGGCTGCGGAGACGGTGGAAACAACACCGGTGTAATTGTCGCGCAGATCGACGGCCGCGTGCATGAATTCTGCATAAAGCCCGTGATCGGATTGTGGCACACCTTGAGTCCGAGAACGCTTGGATAGCCTTGCAAGTGTGGCTGGGTAGTTGCGTTTGCGTCCTGGCCTTTGCATTGTCGATACCGGTTTTGGGTTTGGAACAGTGCCTGGGCGGTTTGGGTTGAGACGCAATCGACATGGCTCCAAGACTTTGAGCTGGATTCGGGCCCACATATGACGGGGCTTCCCATGACTGCGCATGTGGGTCGATGTGGGCCCTCGCGGGGCGGCTCCAATCGATATTGTCCATAAGTGTGACCCGGGTGCCCAGGTATGGTGCATATGGGTCGGCAGTAGTATCTGGCGAACTTGGTGGGCTGAACGGGGTGACCAGGCTGCATGTCGCGCCTGTCGCGCCTTGGGGGCTGTGACAGTTGCGATGATGTTGGCCTGAGGCAAGTCCTCTGTCGTCCTGGGCGTGAGTTGCCATAGCTCTTCGAATATGTGGATTCTGAAGTTGGGGTAACTCGTGTGGACCCGGCGCGCCCATCTCGGCTTAGCATGGACAATCGTCGTTGCGCTTCGTGCGAAACACTGATCTAGAGACGGACTGGTGTCAGGTCCCCGGACGATTTGAATGGACGTAGCGAAAATTGGCGCCAGCAAAAGAGACAAACGCGTACGGACGCTGTTGGGCCCGGCAATGTTTTCTTACTGCGATGTCTGGTTCGGCAGCTGTGCTTTGGGCCACGGAAATCCGTGTGAACGTGGCGCTGGAAGCCAACGACTGTCAACGTGGAAACATGGAAGAGCAGCGGCGATGGAGCGCGCACAACAATGTATGTGAAGTTGTAGCGCGTAGGGCTCTGTTGCGTAACGCACGAAGTTACCGCCGACCCCACGCGGGTAGGGCCATTGGCAACAACTTGATGATTGAAACAACAACTTGCTGATGGTGATTGTGATTGTGATGATGATGGTGCTGGTGATGGTGAGTGGGATGGCGAGTGGGATGGCGATGGCGGTTGTGATGGTGATCGTGCGGGTGATGGTGATGAGTCTGCACCGTTTCGGCAGGCCCTAGGTGCTGCTGATGGTGATGGTGAGACTGCGCCGTATGAGCAACCCCATCTATGACTCTTAGTGTTAGGCGGATAAGGCTGTGCCACTTGGACAGCCCCGTTTGTGCTGACGATGGAGATGCGGCACCAGCTGTACAGCCCCCCCACGTCCAGCATGAAAGCTGCTGCAATTCCCCCGCCCACGGCGAGCAGGGATGATATACGACCAAGCAAGATGGCTGCTCCATCTCGACTTCACGATGATATGTGTTCAAGCCTGCCTTGCTTGTTGCATCCCAACCAGTGTGGATGTCCAATGGAATGCCCACGATTATACGCATGGCTGCTGCCATCACAGTGAGCCCCAGTTCGGCCCGCAAACGCTTGCTTCAACCATGTGCTTGCCCCGACGGGCTGTCTGTTTGAAAGCACGTTTAGCAGAGATCACCTCGTTGACGACCTCACCACGATTTCCAATATGACCAATCGCGCTATCGATGTTCTTCGATGTCTTTCCAGCGAGTTCTCGCGAACCTCCCCAGCTCACAGCTTCTGCCTCGAAGACATCAGGACCGTTGTCGTGTGAGCCACGCTCACCTCTTGCTGTTCACCGCTCGAATCCTCAAATTCATGAAATGCTCGACTTCATTTCCAATCCTCGCACAGCGCATCTCTTCCAAGGCCTTTCATTCGATCGCCTCGTCCTGGCCCTGTGAACTTATCGGGGAAGCCTTAAACTCCTCTGGCTGCGTTACTGACACAAGCTCGGCCCTTCCATCCGCTTCAGGACAATCCAACCAACTAATGGCTGGATGTCCATGCCCTGTATGCTTCAACCGCATGCTTTCAATTCCAAGAGCTTCGAAGCTGACAGAGCCTTCCGAAATGCTTAAGCGTGTTCCCAGCTTCTTCATGAGTTCGCTGCTCAACAACATAGGGTGGTCGCCAGGGACCTCCGCTGAGCCAAAATTCTCCACAGCAGCCGCCAAGGTCAACAGGAAACTGAACCACAAGCTTGCTTGTGGTCTTACCACCTACGCCCTCGAACGCTCGTTCCTTGGGAGCAAGCACGGGCTTCAAACCGAATCCTTCCAGCTCGTTTTCAAAAGCCTTCCTCCATTCAGCACAATGCATCGTTTTGTGCAAGCAGTGTCCAACACTGTCAAAATGGTTTCGGAATCCTCGGGATCCTGCTCTCCAGCATCAGCCACAAGAACCGTCCATTCAACGACATTGTCTGGGTTCGTCGGGTCCAGCGTCACAGGAATTAGCAAGAAAGCGCATGAGCCGTCAATGTCCATTTTGTCGTCGGACTCTCTTTCCCGACTGTTAGTAGGCACTTAATTGTCCAGCTCCGCTATTGGAGGAAGCTTCCCGTGCTAGCCTCACGCTACCGTCGAGGTAGCACGCGAACCTGTAAAGGCCCTGGCTAACTGGTTCATTCTTGAAAACAGCATGAGTGATGAGCCACTCGCAGTAGCTTGCGCTCTCCTTAATACTGGCCGCGTCCCTGAACGTCTGTCCACGAAGTCTGCCAAAGCTGATGAGCTCGAGTG
>JACLAC010018347.1_pt1 | contig 20912 bp, 20 predicted proteins | sample 8027881 | NCBI WGS metagenome assembly JACLAC01 (sample SAMN15725517, study PRJNA655200) | protist metagenome | isolation source: fluorescence activated cell sorting (FACS) single amplified genomes of... | place: Spain: Blaines Bay Microbial Observatory, Mediterranean Sea | collected 2016-01-19 | reverse complement strand
TCAAAATAGGTATCCACGGATTATTTACAAAGTCAGTGATGATGACAAAACCATATTTTGATAAATATTCTAACCGCTCGGGTGTAGCACCTGGAGCTGATAGCTCAGTTTTTGAATCAGCAAAATTAGTAGCTCGGTAATATTCAGTCGTCATGTCTGATTATCCTAAAAAGAAGGTCCATAACAGACCGTTCATATTTTTGCTTTCTTTCTTCTCATATAATCCTATCAATATTTCGGATATTTGTCTATCCAAGATTTGCAGATGAAACCTATTTTCGGGCACAAAAAAAGCAGAAGTGTTAACTTCTGCTTAGCTGATAATAAATTCTGAGTTGCTAGTTTAGGATTCAGACTGATAGTAAGGGTTGGAACCGGCAGCATGGTCGGTTGTATCAATTACATGATTAATCTCTGGGAAATGGTCTTTGATTATACGCTCTACCCCTTGCTTGAGTGTTGCTTTAGCCATTCCACATCCTTGGCAGCCACCTCCCATGTGGACATAAATAGTTTCATCTTGTACATCAAGCAATTGAATATAGCCACCATGCGAAGCCACTGATGGGTTAATCTGGTTATCTATTACCAACTGGATTTCCTGTGCTCTCGGATCTTCCCAAGTAGGCTGATTAGGATTATCAACCCGAAAACCACTTGCGTTCAAATCATCGACGTAGTCAAGTGCAGCACCACCTAGATTCTTAAAACTAGCAGGGTCGACTAGTATCTTGACACCTTTTGATTCAATCACTAAATCATCTGAGCGAGCTTCAACTTCTAAGCCTAATGCATATTCAAATTCATTTGCTTTTTGTCCGCTAATACTAATGCGTAGACCCGCTATTTCATCGTATGATTCTTGCTCAATAATGGCCTGAACCTTTTCCGCAGCTGCTTCTGTCAATGTTATCGTAGTTGTTTCTTTATTTGTTGAATCCATGCGTGTTTCAGCTCCCATTATCTATTACAGCGATTGTATCCCCATGATTGTAACCAATTTCCCCGCCTATTTCTAGACTAAATTGTCCACTCTTTGATCTTGGGAGTAACCCACCTAGTAACCATTCTGATTTTTCTTCTAGTATTTCTACTGGTTATATAGGTAACCCACAGCTAAATAAAAGGGTGAATAATATTTGGAAAGTTTTGGTGGTTATCTTGACCACGTAGCAAAATCCCTTGCCATTTTTTTGCCATAGAATTTTCTTCGGTTTGTTGAACGAATGGCGGAACGTATCGCAATGTCAATCCGCAACGTCGACGGTTTGACTGGTTAGCCAAACTGCCGTGTATTAGGTGTCCGTGATGAATAGAAATTTGACCGGCCTTAAGTATCAAATTAACAGAGGCTGCCGATTTTGTATTGTCCACCTCAATTTCTTGATTAATACTGAGTAAATTACCCGATCGATTTGACTTCCCGTGAGTTGCAAGGCCTGATTTATGGGTCCTAGGAATCACTTGCATACAACCATTAGCTATATCGCTATCATCAATAGCATACCACGCAGTAACAGCTAATGGTGGATTTAAACCCCAGTAGGTCACGTCTTGATGCCAAGCCACAAATTTATCATTGGGTCCATACTTGCAGAAGAAGTGAGTGGCCAACAGTAATATGTCTGGTCCTATTAATTGCTCGATACAGTCAAGAATTTTTGGGTGGTTTGCAATCTTCCAAATGAATTGATGCTTTAGGTGGTAATCAACCAAGCCAATCTGGCATTTTTCAATTCCTTCTTTTACTTCTAGCTCATCAAACTCTTTTCGAAAGGTCTTGACTTCTTCTGAGTCTGAAACCTCAAGTCCTGTAAGATAACCGTTATTCTGATAATTTTCAATTTGCTGATTTGATAATAACACGATGAAATCTCTATTGTCGGCTGTCTGAATTCTTCTTTTCCCAACTGACTGTCTCTATTTCTGTGGCCATATGACACACAATCTGACTGATAGTTTGATTACAAGAAGGATGAATTAAATCTGGCTGAATTTCAACCAGAGGCTGTAGCACGAATTGTCGGTTCAGCATTTCTGGATGCGGAATTCTTAGTAGCGGGTGGTCTAAAACTAGGTCGCCGTAAATTAAAATGTCGAGATCAATTTCTCTAGGTCCCCAGCGTTTTCGGTATTGACGGCCAACCTGAACCTCAATTCGCTTCAAAATCTCTAACAGATTCAATGGACGAACAGCAGTTTTGATCCTGATTACTCCGTTCAAGAAATTAGGCTGATCTTGTAAACCAACAGGAACTGTTTCGTAAATGGATGAGACCGCTTCTATCCAAATCTGGTCTTCTAACCGCAGTTCGTCCAATGCACGATCTATATAATTAGATCGATCACCTACATTAGTACCAATTCCAATAAAAACTCTAGTGTTAGAATTTTCGGACAACAAGAGCCGTGTTATGTCCACCAAAGCCAAATGAATTGGACAAAGCGATGTTAATAGTCACAGACCGCCCCTCATTTGGAACATAGTCCAAATCGCAAGTTGGGTCAGCGTCTACTAGATTAATAGTTGGTGGCACAAAGCTATGTTGTATGCTTCCAATAGTTGCTATCATTTCAATTGCGCCTGCAGCACCTAGAAGATGACCAGTCATTGACTTGGTCGAACTTACAGGGATTTTGTAGGAATGTTCCCCAAATAGGCGCTTAATTGCTTGTGTTTCAGCAGGATCGCCGGCTGGTGTCGAAGTGCCATGTGCATTAATATAATCGACTTCAGACGAATCAATTTCAGCATCCATTAACGCAAATTCCATTGCTTTGGCGGCTCCTTCTCCATTACTAATCGGGTGAACCATATCGTAAGCATCAGCTGTCATTCCATATCCAACAATTTCTGCATATATCTGGGCATTCCGACCAAGAGCGTGCTCCAAAGATTCTAACACCAACACACCTGCTCCCTCTCCCATCACGAATCCATCCCGATTTTTGTCAAAAGGACGACTCGCATGTTTAGGGTCATCATTTCGGGCTGACATAGCCCTCATCGAACAGAAACCAGCAAATCCCAGCGGGGTCATTGCAGCTTCGGAACCACCGGTAAACATTACATCAGCATCACCACGTTGTACTATACGGAAAGCCTCACCTATCGCGTTGTTAGATGTAGCACAGGCAGTAACCGAAGCATAATTAGGACCTTTAGCTCCGAGTCTCATGGAAATACGGCCAGAAGCCATATTTATAATCTCGAAAGGAACGAAAAAAGGACTCACTCTTTTTGGCCCTTTTTCCATAAGTAGACGAGCATTTTCTTCCATCACACAAATCCCACCGATACCCGAACCAACCCCAACACCGATCCTATAAGGATCTATGAGCTTTAGATTTAAGCCCGAGTCTTTGTGAGCCATCATGGCACTGGCAAGCGCAAATTGAATGAATAAAGGGAGTCGCTTAGCGTCTTTCTTGTCCATGTAGGATTCAGCTTCGAATCCACGAACCTCTCCACCCATCTTGGTGCGGAAATCAGTTGTATCAAAACGGGTTATGTAATCAATCCCGTTTGTTCCTGCCGCAATTGACGCCCAAAAATCGTCAAAATTGTTGCCGACCGCCGAAACAACACCCATGCCGGTAACAACAACTCTTTTCACAAAACCCTCCCTTTCCGAAGATAGTTGATTAACGTCTTATACAATACAATCAACAAGCTGTTACTTGCTTAGTCTGCTAATTTGGATTACTTCTGATTAATATAATTTAGTGCGTCTTGAACTGTCCGAATACTTTCTGCTTCATCATCAGGAATTTCGATACCTAATTCTTCTTCCAGAGCCATAATCAACTCAACTGTGTCCAAGGAGTCAGCACCCAAATCGTCCATAAAAGACGCTTCAGGTATAACCTGTTCTGCATCAATCTGGAGTTGCTCTGCTACAATCTCGACTAATCTACCTAAATCAATTGCCATCTATTTACCTCATAGTTATGTGTTAGTAAAAAAATAATAAATAGGTTAGCTTTACAAAAGCTAACCGCTCATAGCCATTCCCCCATTGACATGAATGACCTGGCCAGTTATGTATCCTGCCCCAGAAGAAGCTAAAAAAAATGCTGTTTCCGAAATATCTTCGGGATCCCCTAAGCGACCTAATGGTATCAGCTCTAGCATTTGTTTTTGAGTAGATTCTGATAGTTGAGATGTCATATCAGTGGTAATAAAACCCGGTGCAATAACATTAGCGGTAACACCTCGACTCGCAATTTCTTTTGCAACAGACTTAGTGAATCCTATTATTCCTGCTTTTGAGGCAGCATAATTAGCTTGACCAGCATTACCAGTTACCCCAACGATAGAGGAAATATTAATGATCCGACCACTTCTTTGTCGAACCATCTGGCGAGTGGCTGCTTTGGTGGAATAAAACGTGCCAGTTAAGTTAGTCTGAATTACATTTGACCAATCTTCATCCTTCATTCTCAACAACAACGTATCTTGAGTAATTCCAGCATTATTGACCAAAACATCAATTCTGGAAAATTGATCAAGTGCGAATTGAACCAACGCGTCAGCATCAGACTGATTAGAAATGTCTGCGGCCTTTGCTTTGGCTTGAATTCCTTCATTTACTAGGACCTCAGCTACGTTCTGGATTGTTTGCTCTGATCGTCCGCAAATAACTACGTTCGCACCTGCTTGCCCAAACCTCCGAGCAATTGCTAATCCAATCCCACGAGAAGCCCCAGTAACTATTACAACCTGATTTTCCATACAAATACCCACTTATTTCTAGCTCACTCCGAGAAATTAATTCAAAAAGGTTGATATATTAGTACACGTAGTGTTGTTAAGAGTCCGGGTCACCAGTCCAGCGAGAACATTACCATCACCAACTTCCACAAAACTACTAATCCCATGGGAATAAAGAGTTTGAATGCAACTTTCCCATAACACGGGTTTGGTAATTTGCTCAACTAAGAGTTGTTGTATTTGCTTTCCTGTCTTAGCCCAATCACCGGTAACATTTACAACCAGACCAACTTGCGGATCAGAAAAGTGGAAATCATCAACTCGTTTTGAAAATTCCACTCTTGCAGGTTCCATCAGATTTGAATGAAAAGCCCCGCTGACTTTAAGGGGTAAAGCCCTTTTTGCTCCAGACAATTTAGCTTTTTTTACAACATCCTGAACACCCGAAACTGAGCCAGAAACGATTAATTGTCCTGGGCAATTGTAGTTAGCGACCTGCGCGATTTGACCACTACTGATTGACACTGTTCGGCAAATTTCTTCAACTTCAGTGTTGTTTAAACCTAGAATAGCTGCCATCATACCAGGTTCTTCTTTTTCAGCTATTGACATCAGACTAGAACGCTGCTCTACGAGACGAAGACCGTCACTAAAAGATATTACACCGGCCGCAACTAATGCGGAATACTCACCCAAGCTGTGACCTGCCACTGCCGTTGGAATTATTCCTCGTGTTTGAGCAACCCTAAAATTCGCAACACTATTAGTAAAAATGGCCAGTTGCGCATTCTCAGTTTTCGTTAATTCTTGAAGCGGTCCCTCGAAACAAATATCGCTAATTGACCTTCCGAGAATTTCGTCAGCCTCATCAAAAGTATCTTTAGCTAAAGGAATACTTTCACAAAGGGGCAGACCCATACCTACCTTCTGGGATCCCTGACCAGGAAAAATTAAAGCAATTTTTTCCGACACCTAAAAAACCATCTCGGGAAATATCGTGAACTATATCCGGCAAAAATTATTTGAAAGCTACATCCTGATGATTGAAGCACCCCAAGTCAAACCTGCTCCAAAGGTGACTAAGAGGACTAGATCCCCACTGTTGACTCTTTTTGAACGTAGAGCTTCGTCTAAAGCGATAATAACTGTAGCCGCAGATGTATTACCATAACGATCCACATTGATATACAGTTTCTCTGAAGGTACGCCGATTCTCTCACCAACGGCTTCTATAATTCGTAAGTTAGCCTGATGGGGAATAACTAAATCTATATCTTCAACTGTTAAACCTGCCATTTGCAGAGTGTGAAGGGCTGCTTCAGGCATGATTCGAACTCCTAACTTGAATACCTCACGCCCTTTCATTGTAACCTTGTGTAGTTGCTTTTTAACATTTTCAGCAGTAACAGGTAAGGTTGACCCGCCAGCTGGTACTGCTAACAACTCTGTATCTGCATAAGCACCATCTGCTCCACAGTATGATGCAATAATTCCTCGATCTTCAGTACTTGCTTGGACAATAGCTGCCCCTGCACCATCGCCAAACAAGATGCAAGTAGTTCGGTCTGTCCAATTGACGATTCGACTAAATGTTTCAGCACCAATCACCAAGATTGTCTTGTACCTACCAGACTTGATCATGCCATCAGCTAAATCAAGACCATAAACGAACCCGGAGCAAGCAGCAGACAAATCAAAAGCATGAGCATTCTTAGCTCCGATCTTCATTTGAACGACACAAGCTGTTGAAGGAAACGACATATCCGGCGTAGCTGTACACACTACGATCAGCTCGATGTCGAGTGGATCAATTTGTGCACTTTTTAAGGCCCGCCGGGCGGCGTTAGCAGCTAGATCAGAGGTGGAAGTGTCTTGCTCCGCGATACGCCTCTCAGCAATTCCAGTCCGCTGAACAATCCAGTCACTTTCGGTATCCACCATTTGTTCAAGATCAGAGTTGGTTAAGACTTTCTCTGGCAAGTCAGCCCCAGTCCCACTAATAACTGCCCGAATTTGGTTTTGAGATTGTCTGGACATAACTAATGATCAGTCAAGTACATTTTCATACTAACAAAAGCAAGTGAACAGTTTACCCTGTTCCATCACTACTTCCATTCTTGACCCGATATTGTGTACCTTTGTAATAGCCACAAGCTGGACAGATCCTATGTGCCCGACGTAGCTCTCCACAGTTATCACATGCAGTTAGCATATGGCTTCTCAAAGCCTGATGACTTCTTCTCATCCCTTTTTTGGATTTTGATGTTTTTCTTTTAGGTAACGCCACTTCCGCCTCCGATTAAATCTCGTATTCTTCTATAGTGAGCATAATATTGTGCTTAGTTATTCGTGTTACTATCCGTCGATTGTAACATATTTTCCAAATTGCCAAAAGGCGACGACGTAGTCAAATTTGATTGACAAGAGCAAGTCTGACTATTTAAATTACAGCCGCAAGAGACGCACAATCCCTGACAAGCGTCTTGGCATAACGGCCAGCATGGAATTTCTAATGCAATTGTTTGTTTCAGATCTTCTGTCAGATCAACCACTTCACCATCCACCATCCGATCCGCCAAGTCCATATTATCAATGAGATCCAGACTAAATGGAACATGAAGTTTTGTTTCGTATAAGGCTAGGCAACGCCGGCAAGGAATTTCAATATTCGATTGAAGACTTCCTTTGAAGTATAAACCTTCTGATAGCCGCAGGAAGCGTATTTGACCTTCAATAAACTGGAGAAACTCTATCTCTGGGATGTCTAATCCGATTTCAGTGTCAGAAAATTGAACAGAACGCGTAATCGACTCCCCTAAACCTATTAAATTTTTGGAAAATCGAAGGTCTTTCATGATTAAGCTTGCCCTAAATCAAAACTATCGTGAATAACTTCTACTGCCTTATCAGTTTGGGTTTGATCTATGACACAAGAGATTTTGATTTCAGATGTACTAATCATCTGAATATTGATATTTTGCTCGGCTAACGCCGAAAACATTTTAGAGGCTATGCCAACGTGGCTCACCATACCGATTCCAACTACCGAGACCTTAGAAATATCACTATCTGTCTCTAGCGTAGCAATTTTTATTTGATCGCTCAGGTCTTGAATTACTTTGACTGCTTTTGAAAGATCTTTCTCCGGCACAGTGAAAGACAGATCTGTAGTTCCATCGCGGCCAACATTTTGAATAATCATGTCGATATTGATATGTTGTTCAGCTACAATGTTGAAAATTTCTGCTGCTACACCTGGCTTGTCTTCAATCCCGATGAGAGATATTTTTGCTTGATCTTTATTGGATGTTACACCACTAACGACAACTTGCTCCATTATTTCACTTTCCTTTACAATAATTGTTCCGTCACCTTCATGGAAACTGGAACGTACCATTAACGGCACTTGAAATTTCTTGGCTAGCTCCACAGACCGAGAGTGTAAGACTTTCGCACCCAGACCTGCCATTTCAAGCATTTCATCATGCGTGATTCGATCTAATTTCCTGGCACTTTTAACTATTCGTGGATCAGCAGTATAGATGCCATCAACATCTGTATAAATCTCGCAACGATCGGCATTCAGGCTTGCAGCAATTGCTACAGCGGTTGTATCTGAAGCACCTCGACCCAAGGTCGTTATTTCACCATCAATTGTTACACCTTGAAAGCCGGCCAATATGACGACTTTGCCCATTTTAAGTTCGTCAAGAATTCTCTGATTATTAATGCTAACAATACGTGCATTGCTATAAAAACCGTCTGTTAATATGCCGACTTGATTACCAGTCAGTGAAATAGCTTCATATCCGAGATCGGAAACTGCCATAGCAAGTAATGCTATTGAAACCTGCTCTCCTGTGGATAATAACATGTCGAGTTCCCGTTCTAATGGAGAAGGGGATACCTCATGAGCCAATGCAACTAGTTTATCCGTGGTCCCTCCCATGGCCGAAACAGCAACGACAACTTGATTGCCTTTTTCAATTGATCCTACGATTCTCTTGGCAACATTTTTAATCTTGGTCGTGTCTCCAACGGAAGTACCACCGAACTTTTTGACGATAATACTCATCTTTCTCCTATCCTTAAACTATGTGTTATCAAAATCAAGTTCTTCTATTCGGATGACAGTGAAATCATCTTCGACCACTTCTAATTTGCTAAGTTTTTCTCTAGCCAAATCCATGTTTTTCTCTAAGGCTTTATGTGTAATAATGACTAGGGATACGGTATCACAGGCTTGGGAATCTTTCTGCGTTACCGCTGCAATACTAATTTGACAATCTCCCAAAGCTTGACCGATTTCAGCTAGAACGCTGGGTTGATCGCGAACAACTAAACGCATGTAATAACGGGTTGTCACCTCAGCAATTGAGCTGATTTCAACTTCGGAGGATTCTTCTTTTGTCCAGCCCCCTGTTTTCAAGTTAACTAAACCACCTACGGCAGTTTGACCGGCTTCAATAATATCAGCAACAACAGCACTTGCTGTTGGCATTCCACCAGCTCCCTGACCATAGAATAGCGTTGGGCCAACAGCATCACCAACGAGATAAACCCCATTGAAAGCATCACTAACGTTGGCTAAGATACTTCTTTCAGGAATCAGGGAAGGATGGACTCTTGCCTCAATTCCTGAATCAGTCATTTTAGCAATTGCCAATAACTTTATGACATAACCAAATTCTTTAGCATACTGAATTTCTTTGTCGGTAATCTTTGTGATACCTTCGACGTAAATCTTGTCAAATGGCAAATAGGTACTATAGGCTAAAGAGGATAGAATTGACAATTTGTGTGCAGCGTCAATACCTTCAATATCCAAAGTTGGATCAGCTTCGGCGTAACCCTTTTCCTGTGCTGAAGCTAGTGCAACATTGAAACTTGTCATTTGTTCATGCATTTGTGTTAGGATATAGTTGCAGGTACCGTTAATTATGCCGTGCATTGATTGAATCTGGTTCCCAGAAAAGCTCTCTCGAAGAGCTTTGATGATCGGGATGCCGCCGGCAGTACTAGCTTCAAAACCTAGGAAAACGCCTTTTTGGTTAGCTAGCTTAAATAACTCTGCTCCTCGTTCTGCTAATAACGCTTTGTTCGCGGTGACCACATGTTTCCCGTTTTCAATTGCTTGAGTGACGAGATCAAAGGCGGTGTCAACACCACCAATTAACTCTACTACTACGTCGATTCCTGAACCATTTACAACTTCTGATGGATCAGTCGTCAGGCAGTTATTGGGAAGGTCGATGTCTTGACCTTCAACAGGCATAGTCCGCTTAGCAATCTTGGTCAAGTTCAGATTAACACCGGACTTCTTGAGGATGTTCTTGCGCTGGCTGAGTAGGATTTTGGAAACGCTCTTGCCTACCGTCCCCCACCCAAGTAGACCAACATTTACTTCAGATTTTTCCACTTAGTTCGAAACTCCACAAAAATTTTGCCGCACACCCAGCCCCGGCTAGCTCCTTCAATAACAAACAATAAGGAATTGATGGTGGAAACCCTTTCTTACTGGTAGGAGTCAACACCGCTTGGCGATTGACCGGATTATACGTTCGATTGAGTACGATAAATCGGGGCGACTGGATTTGAACCAGCGACCTCTTGAACCCCATTCAAGTGCGCTAGCCGGACTGCGCTACGCCCCGCTCTAAACGAGCCCTATGATAGCACTGGCTATTTGGGCTGTCAAGTCAAAACGCCTTACTGCCTGATTTGTCCATCCCCATATATAATATATTTGTAACTAGTTAAACCTTCTAGACCCATTGGACCACGACAGTGTAGTTTTTGTGTGCTGATACCAACTTCAGCACCTAGTCCAAATTCATACCCATCGGTAAATCGTGTACTGGAATTAACATATACAGCAGCTGAATCAACGACTTTCAAGAATTTTTGTGCTGTAGCATAATCTTTGGTGATAATGGCATCTGAATGATGGGAGCCATATTTATTGATATGACCGACCGCTTGATCAAAGTCATCTACAATCCGAATAGACAAGATTTTATCGAGATATTCTGTACTCCAGTCCTCGGAATTTGCCGCTAGCATGTCGGGACATATACTCTGGCTCGTTTTGCATCCTCGTAATTCAACACCCTCCTGAGCTAGTCTAACTTGAATTCTGGGCAGAAAAGTCTGAGCCACTTTTTGATGAACCAGTAAAGTCTCCATTGCATTGCAGGCCGCCACATACTGTGTTTTAGAATTGATTGCGATTTCAGATGCCATTTCTAGATCGGCATTTTGATCAATAAAAACATGGCAAACACCATCAGCGTGTCCAACCACTGGTATTTCAGAATTTTTCATTATATACCGAATAAACTCGTTGCTTCCACGTGGCACAATTAGATCGATTAATTCGTGCTTGGCAATCATGGATTGAACAGCTTGACGATCAGTGATATTTACAAATTGAATTGCTTGATCCAGACCAAAATCTTTAGCGGATTTTTGTAAGATTTCAGCAATAATTGTGTTGGATGAAATTGCTTCTGACCCACCTCTTAACAGTACACCATTACCTGATTTTATACACAGTGCTGCTACCTCCACAGTCACATTCGGTCTAGATTCGTAGATAACCCCAATTACACCAATGGGAACCCGAACAGTTCCAATCCTGAGCCCATTTGGGCGTTCCCACATGCTGTCAATCTGACCAATAGGTTCGGGGAGGGCTGCGACTTGGACTAGATTATCTGCCATAATCTCGATTTTTTTGTCATCTAGTTCTAGTCGCTTCATTAACGGGTCAGCCAAGCGGTCGGCTAATCCATTTTTCATATCTATCTTGTTTGCAGTTAAAATAGACTCCCGATTATCTCGAATGGCTGAAGCCATAGCTTGCAAAGCATTATTTCGGACCTCTGATGAAACGAGGGATAATATTCTCATCCCTGATTTGGCAGCTTTTGCTTTGTCAGATATCATGTGGTCTATTTGCTGTTTATCCATTTACTTTTCACTTTGGCTTCAGGTTATCGCTCAACTAATTAGCTTGAACGGATTGATAGAATATATTTTTAATTTTTGTTTGACTTCCCAGAAGCTAGGAACATCTAAACGTCAATAGTGTATATCTCAAGCTTCATCAGTTGTAATTTCGATTTCGTTTTTATTGCTGGGACAGCTACGGATTGATATTTTCTTTTCAAAACTGTTCTGAAAATCGCATGTCATTTTCTAGCATCAGTCTAAGATCCGTAATACCAAATTTTATCATAGCAATTCGGTCAACCCCCATACCAAAGGCAAATCCGGTATATTCTTCTGGGTTGTAATTTACACTCTTAAAGACATTAGGGTCGACAGCTCCGGCCCCTAGAATTTCGATCCAGCCTGTTCCCGAACAGGTTCGACATCCATTCTGGCAAAAGGGACAGGAAATATCAACTTCTGCGGATGGCTCGGTAAAAGGGAAAAAGTGAGGACGAAAACGTACCTTTGTTTTTTTACTGAACATCTGCTGAGCAAAAGAGTATAAAACTCCCTTGAGTTGGCTAAATGAAACATCTCGATCGACTAATAGCCCTTCAACTTGGTGAAACATGGGTGTATGTGAAATGTCGTAGTCTCGCCGGTATACACGACCCGGAGCTATCACTCGGATAGGTGGTTGTTCTTGCTCCATTACCCTGATTTGAACTGGTGAGGTGTGTGTGCGTAAAACGATACCATCTTCAACATAAAAAGTATCTTGTAAATCTCTTGCTGGATGATCAGCCGGCGTGTTAAGAGCGTCAAAATTATAGTATTCAAGTTCGACTTCAGGCCCCTCAGCAATTTGAAACCCCATATTGTGAAAAATACGATTAATAATTTCGAAGGTCTGTGTAATCGGATGTTTTTTGCCTATCTGTGAATGACGGCTCGGTAGTGTGATATCAATTCGTTCGCTCAGTAGTTGCTGTTCTCGTTCTTTTTTTGCTATTTGAGAGGCAACAGTCTCAATTTTTTGTGTCAATTCGTCCCGGATTTGGTTGGAAAGACTCCCCATAGCTGGGCGGTCCGAGGCAGGAATTTTAGCCATTCCCTTCATCGTAAGAGTATATTTTCCCTTACGACCAAAATACTCAACACGAACAGCTTCTAATTCTTTCGCGTCAGAAACTTTTTGTAAAACTGAGACGGCTTCAGCTCGAATCTTTTTCAGCTGTTCAGCGAATTCGCTCATAGAGTATCCTAAGATTTAATTAATCTGAGTTGGCTAGGTCCAAAAACCAGACAAAGCGAGCAGATTCTATCATAATGTTCAAATTAAAGTCAATTTCAGCCTAATTATAGGCTAGTGCAAGTGGTTAAGTAACCTTGCAAACAAAGCAATTAAAAATTACGTAACTCATCAGACAGAATTTCGGCAGATTTGGGGCGATCTAAATCCATCAAGTAAACGTGGAAAGAGTCAGAACGATCAGATACGAAAGCTAGCTGTCGACCATCTGGTGAAAAAGTCGGATGGATTGAGATTCCAATTCCATTAGTAATCTGCCTCACATTTGTGCCGTCTGCATCCATCAGACAAACCTCGATGTCTCCATCTTGAGCAGCCACGAAAGCAATATGCTTTCCATCTGGTGAAATGGCTGGGTTGTAACAATCATAATCAGTCATCAGGAGTTGAGTCTCGCTCTTAGAGCCTTTATTTGGGTCGAAGCTGTAAAGTTGGTGCACATTATTACGACCAGCAACAAAAATAATTCGCCCAGATAATGGATTGTAGCGAGGTGTGCCATCATCAGAATCTTCACTGTGAGTCAGCCTCTCAGGCTGAACTTGTCCGATATCGTTCAACTTTTTATCGGTAAAGTCAATTCGATAAATTTCTAAATTTCCATCTAGATTTGATTCGTACAAAATATGATCGGAGGCCAGTGATGCACTAGGGGCGCGAACCCCCAGCTTGACTGGGAGCAATTCTTGAGTGGTTTTATTATAAATGTGGGAAACGTCAATGCCAGCGAAAAAGCGAGTAGACCCACTACCTTGCAAAGTGACAGAAATCTCTCTTGATGCTTTTGGCTCTTTGCAGTATAGCAGGTAGTTTGGGTCACGCAAAAACACAGGGGTTGTTTCATTAAAGTCAGTACTAAAGGTTACACGTTGTCGAATACGACCAGTCAGATCCATTAGATAGATTTCGCCATTATCCAAACGAAAGGAAGAAAATGCGATTTGCCTGCCGTCCGGCGAAAATGACGGTGAATAGTTATCAGACTTACCTTTAGTTAACCTGGTTATATGATATGCATCGGTTACATAGCCGGCGATACGAATTAAAACTTCGTCGGGTGGACCAGAACGGAGAATTGCCTTCAGTTGTAGATTAGCTCGTTTTCGATCTCCAATTCTTAGGTACGCACGCACTATTTTGATACGAGCTTCGACTTGGCTTTGGGGCTGATTCGACAGCAGACTGATGGCCTCCCGGAATTCAGCAATAGCTTTTTTTGTCTGCCCAGTTAAGCTGTAAGTGTCACCCAATTTTATATGACCAATTGGATCTAAAGGGTAGCTAGAAACAAACTTTTCTAATACTGGGACCGCGGACTGAGGTTCGCCTTTTTCGATTAGCACTTCCGCTTTTTGCAAGGGCTTGGGTAATTTACTTTCTAAGCAACCGATCAGTAGGATTGGCCAAATCCCAATCAGAAAAGACCACCTGTATTCACACTGCATCTACAAAATATGCCTCATTCTCAGAATACGATTTCTGGGCTAGAAATTGTATGAACATATCAGAAGCCCCAACGGTCGGTACGCGTTTAAAATGAAACCCGTTATCCTCAGCCAGATCTTTGGCTTCTTGGTCGAGGTCGTATAAAACTTCAACATGGTCGCAAACAAATCCAATCGGCATAACAATTATATCAGTTGAAATAGAACGATCTAGCTTTGGAATTAGCTCGCTAATGTCTGGACCTGTCCATGGTATTGGGGAGGTGTCAGGAGAACTTTGATAGGCCAGATAGAAATTTTTCCCCAGTTGACCAGCAACTAATTCAGAAGTTTTTGCAAACTGTTTACTATATGGAGAACGTTTGGCCGCGACTTCTGGGATAGAGTGGGCTGTAAAAATCAAATGAGCTGAATTAAGTCGATTTTCAGACCAATGTTCACATGAAGCCATGATTTGTTCTGTTACTGATGAAATATACCCATAATCAGATGACCAGCCTGACATGTAGTTAATCGATATATCGAGTGTCCGGTTATTTGGGGCTGACAGTTTTTCGAGGGCTTCATCCACATCCTGTTGGTATTCTTCCCAACTGGTAAAGCATTGAAAAGGGGACAAGATAATGCCCAATACTTTTTTATGTCCGTTTTCTATCATTTCAGATAGTGTTTCTGACAAAAACGGTTTCCAGTTTCTCATTCCGGTGAAAACAGGTAACCCTATTTCACTAGATAGAGCGGAAGCTTGTAACGAAGTTAACTGGTTAAAAGGTGAGAATCCGCCCAGTTCAGTATAGTGTGCCACTACTTGGTCAACCCTTTTACGGTCCGGTTGGCTTGAGCCTTTCATCCGACGTGCTAGGATTTCTGACACAAAACAGTATGCCTCTGGTGATTCATGTCCTAGCCCTAAACATGGATTGTTACGTTGACAACAACCTGATGTCGGACCACCAAACCCAATTAGTAAGACAGAATCAAAGGTTAATTTGTTACTCATCATGATCTCTTACCCACCTAAGATCTTTTTTGACTGTATTCATGAACGAAATCGACTAGTTCAATAACATTGTCAACTGGTGTAGTTGGTAAAATCCCGTGGCCTAGATTAAAGATATGACCATTTTTCCCTTCTACTTGATCTAGGATTCGCCGAGCTTGGCCTCTGACCGTGTCCCTATCAGCATATAAGACACAAGGGTCTAGATTTCCTTGGATTGCAATCGGGCCAATTTCCTGCCACGTTTTTTTTATATCTACGCGAAAGTCAAGTCCGATTACACTTCCACCGGCTTCTTTCTGCTGTTTTAGTAAGGTGGCAGTGCTTACACCAAAATGAATGGTGGGGATATCAGAATCTAACTGACCGAACAAACTTTTCATATAGGGAAAAACAAAAGCTCGATAATCAGTAGGAGAAAGGCAGCCAACCCAACTATCGAATACTTGTAATACTTGAGCTCCTGCCTCAACTTGGCCTTTAAGGTATTTAACCGTGGCTCGTACGATCAATTCCATTAGATCCTGCCAAGCTGTCGGATGAGAATACATAAATTGTTTGGTTAGTTGGTAATTTTTGGAACTACCTCCTTCGATGATGTAGGATGCAATTGTAAAGGGTGCACCAGAAAATCCAATCAACGGCAAGCCCGAAGGTAAGGCGGAACGTGTAGATTTCACCACATCAAAAACATAACTCAGCGACTCTTTTGGTTCCACTTCTTTTAGCATTTGAGCTTGTTCAGGTGTTCGGACGGGATTATGCAGGACTGGTCCTACTCCTTCGATGTACTCTAGCTCCAATCCCATAGGTTGTAAAATGAGCAGAATATCCGAAAAAATGATTGCAGCGTCAACACCCAAGCGCTCAACAGCTGTAACCATTACTTCAGTTGCCAGTTCGGGGCTACGACAGAGTTCTAAGAAAGGAACTTTGCTTCGTATGTCTTGATATTCTTTCATATACCGGCCAGCCTGTCGCATTAGCCAAATAGGCGTATAGTCAGTATTTTCACAGCGACACGCCTTGAGAAAGACAGATTCGGACAATAGTTTGTTTTCCATTTGATAATCCTTCGATATTATGGGACTTGAATTAGGCCTTTAGTGCAATTATCTTCGCGACCTTGAACTTTAGAAATTCCATCAATCAGGTCGTCTAGGTGGTAGGTATGACTAATAATACGATCCATATTTACGGCACCTCTGCTGATTAGTTGAATAGCTTCTTCCCAGGTATTAGGAGCAAGCCAAGAAAAACGAATGCTTTTATCCATTAAGATTGTTTCTAAAATTGGCACATTCATTATGTCATTGTCACCCGGAAGTCCAAATAATACGATGGTTGAATGACGACCTGTAATTTCCAAAGCTGAATGTATAGCATTCAAAGCGCTAGTAGCCAAGATCGCCCGGTCGGCCAATTCGTCAGAGTTTAATTCGCGGATAACTTGGCTGAGATTATCAGTATAGTGATTAGATGTACTATCAGAAATATTGATAATATGGTCTGCTCCAAGTTCAGCGCCTCTTTCAAGCCGATAATCTCGGGTGCCAACCAAAATGACCTTCTCAACACCTCGACTCTTTAAAACTTGCACCATCATCAAACCGATTGGTCCTGGACCATATACGACAACTGTATGATCGGGACTTGTGTTGAGATTATTGATCGCATAAAGACCGCAAGCCAAGGGCTCGGTCAATGCGCCTTGATCATAGGTGACATGTGATGGTATTTTGTATGTCCAATTACAATCTGATATAGCATACTCTGCGAAGCCGCCATCAATACTAACTCCCAAAACTTTTTTGTCGTTGCATAGATTAGGCAACCCCTTCTTAGACCATTTAGATTTTGGGTTGGCTTGTACAGGATTTGGTACCACCCGATCCCCAACCGAAAATCGATTCCCTACTTGATCTCCTACCGCTACCACCTCACCGGTAAATTCATGTCCTAAAACTAACGGACCTTTTCCGTCAGATGTCTCCAATGAACTTTTTCCGTAATAGTAGGCTACATCAGAGCCGCAGATACCAACCGATTTAACTTTGATCAGAAGTTCTTCTGCATTTGGTATTGGAATTTGTTTCTCTTCTAGTAGCATCTTTTCCGGTTCGTAGAAAACTTGAGTTTTCATCATCTCAACACTTGACATAAGAGGTTCCTTTATTCATCCGGAGTTGGAATTTTGTTTTTTTCGAATATATACTGCCAGGTTATTGTAGCTACAATGGCACTAGAAAATTGCACTGCGATGAAAATTAATCCGTCTACGGGGCGAATGCCGGCAGCCGAATATGTGAGCATTCGAGCGATTGTTACTTGGGGGTTGGCAAACATAGTGCTGGAAGTGGAAATCAGCTGCCCTCCCACCAGCAGGCTGACAACCATCGGGAGTTTATCTGACTTTTGATAAACTAATGCTTGAATGGTAAAAACCAGTATAAAAGTCCCAAACGCTTCAGCAGGAAAGCAACCCCCATTTCTGGTAACACTGGATAATGTTACCAATGAATCGACCTGATGGTAAAACATCAAGTGTGTTGCTAATGTACCTACGATACCACCGGCAATCTGAACGAAAACATAATAAGGCAAAATTTTCCATGGTAAACTTCCAGAATAGGAAAAGCTCAAACTTACGGCCGGGTTGAAGTGTGCCCCGCTAACTGGTCCAAAAACGGAGATTAAGGAAAAAAGAACCCAAGCCACGCCGACAGCATCAGCCAACACGGCAATCCCAATGTCTGAATCGAGTACTCGGTTAAACAAGATCACAGGGGAGATGGCTGCCATGACCAAGAATGTAGATCCTATAAATTCAGCCCACAATTTGGCAACTAACTTGAAGTCTGACAAGAGATTTCTACTTTTAAGTTTCTGGTTTTTCTTTGCTGGAAATCTTAAAATGTCATGCAGATAAAAGGTATCGCAACTGACACCCTTTGTCAAGATCACATTAGGTATTCGTTCAAGAAATTCTCACAGAAGTACGGTTGACAAACTTATGAGATTTACTATACGATTGGAAGGGGTGGTGAGGTTAATCTAGTTCCATCCGTATATCTCACCACTGAGGTAGGTTTCGGTCCAAGCTGTACATAAAACAGCATCACCCAGATCGGTTAAAACAAAGGGGAGATAGATTTCGTTAGACTCACTTTCGTGATGCTGACTCTCCTCTGTTAGGAGTTCTAAATAAGTAATCCCCCCCCAAAAGTGACGATAAAAATGACCATTTTTGCGATGTTGGAGGGCTTCTTTAAAACGTATTTTTTCCAGACTCAAATTTAGTACTTCCATGGATTTGAAAACCATTCCAAATCGTACACTTAAACCAAAATCTTTGTCAAGTTCAACCTAGTTTTTCTTGGAGAAGTAATTTGTGGCATATTATACAGGAGTTAATTTATATGGGATTAAAAAACTTTTAGGATAAAAAAATGAGTCGTCCGAACGTTGTTTTTGTCTTTGGTGACCAGTGGCGGGCACAGTCGACTGGTTACGCAGGTAACTCGGTAGTCCAAACACCTAACCTTGATCGTTTGGCTAAACAGAGTCTTAATTTTACTCACGCAGTATCGGGTTGTCCTGTTTGTTCACCGGCACGTGCATCTCTTTTGACAGGCCAAAACCCACTGTCTCATGGTGTTTTTGTTAACGATGTACCACTGAATCATCAATCTATGAGCATTGGCCAATCGTTCAAGCAGGGTGGTTACAAAACTGCTTACATTGGCAAATGGCATGTTAATGGAAATGGGCGTAGCAATTACATACCCCCAGATCAAAGACTTGGTTTCGATCACTGGCAAGTATTGGAGTGCACACACAACTATAACCAATCTGCTTACTACGATGGTAGTTCAGACCAAAAATTGTACTGGGATGGTTATGATGCTTTCGCTCAAACGAATTCAGCTATCGATTATATTTCAAAAAATATAAATACTAAAAATGATTCCAATACCCCGTTTTTTCTCATGTTGTCTTGGGGCCCCCCGCATGCGCCTTACCAGACCGCACCAGAACCCTATCAGGATATGTACAAACCAGAAGAGGTGTTACTTCGACCTAATGTTCCTGAATCATTAACTGAGCAAGCACGCCAAGATTTATCAGGTTATTACGCACACTGTACGGCCCTGGATGATTGTCTTGGTCGTTTACTGGATCGAATCGATCAATTAGGCCAAACTGAAAATACCATTTTTGTTTTTACTTCTGATCATGGTGATATGCTTGGCTCGCAAGGCTTAATAAAAAAACAGAAACCTTGGGATGAGTCAATTCGAATTCCTTGTTTGATACGTTATCCCGAATTGGTTTCTAGAAATGATAGTCAATTAGTCGGGCGAGAAATTTCCGATGTATTAATAGATACTCCAGACTTTATGCCAACGCTTCTTGGTTTAGTTGGGCTTCCTATTCCCGACACCGTTGAAGGTGTTGATTATTCAATGTATCTTCGGAATCCCGAATCTGATAATCCGTCTGACAGTACTGCGGTGTTAGCTTGTTATCATGCTTTTGGTCAATGGAGATATGGTCTGGATGGTGGGCCAAACCACCTAACTGGACGAGAATTCCGTGGATTAAGAACTCGTAGATACACTTATGTTACGACTTTGGACGGTCCTTGGTTGTTGTACGACAACCTGAATGACCCGTATCAACAAAATAACTTATTGTCTACAGAAATGTCTCAAGAAGTGGTTCAATTAGCTGAATCTTTGAACCGAAAACTCGAACAAAAGTTAGACAAGCGAAAAGATAATTTTTTGTCTGGAATGGACTACATTCGACAGTGGGGTTATACGGTAGACGAAAGAGGAACCATTCCTTACACTAACTGAATTACTGTGGAATAATGTCAAATATCTCTTGGATTTCGCCAGTCATTTTCAAACAAACTTTTTTGCAGATGATAAGAAGTCGTAGGACCTATGTTTTGGCTCTTTTATGCTTTCTTCCTGTTATTTCTATGATTGTTTTCCGTCTTATCCCACAGAAAGCTAGCGTGATTGATACTTTACTGCTGGAATCAACGGTTACCTTCTATCTGATGTTCATTGTCATTTTAGTTGCACTGTTTCAGTCCACGACGCTTTTATCTGATGAAATTGAAAGCAATACGATTATTTACTTATTGATGCGACCTATTTCAAAGATGAATGTTGTCTTGAGTAAATTTATGGCCTATTGGGTTGTGGCAACTATACCGGTAACTATCTCTCATCTACTTGTGTCCATTGCTATAGTTACTCACCCTAAATCCGAAATGACACTTTTATCTGGGCTCAGGTTAGAAGGGTTATATCTAAGTATCATCATCTTAGGCCTTCTGGCTTATGGCAGTATTTTTCTTTTTCTTAGTGTTTGCTTTCGTTATTCAGCGCTGTGGGGATTGTTAGTTGCTTTTGGTTGGGAAAAGCTGACATTGGTCGTATCAGGAAATATTCGCTTGATTACTATCATTCACTATTTGAAATTGGCTAT
>JACLAC010021011.1_pt1 | contig 20913 bp, 18 predicted proteins | sample 8027881 | NCBI WGS metagenome assembly JACLAC01 (sample SAMN15725517, study PRJNA655200) | protist metagenome | isolation source: fluorescence activated cell sorting (FACS) single amplified genomes of... | place: Spain: Blaines Bay Microbial Observatory, Mediterranean Sea | collected 2016-01-19 | reverse complement strand
GTCTTCAAATTCTTGGCACAAGTGACCTGCCGAGCTGTCTCTAATGTCTTCCTCAAATAAGGCGTCAGTAGACGAGATAAAAGAGCAAGAATAGCGATCACCACCAGCATTTCCGTCAGCGTGAAGGCTTTTCTTGTTGACCACATAAACTTAGTTAGCGAACCTCCCTCAATTCCGTTGCTATCAAGCTTACGGCTGCGCCATAAAGTAAAGACCTTTCTCATCGTCTTGTTCCATCCCCCTGACCAATATGTTAGCGCTAACATATTGGGTTTTTCTGCAAAGTCAACAGGTTGTGTCAGATTATTGACATAAAATTGATTAGCGCTAACATAAAAATCAGAGATTGGAGTCACATGGCTAATATATACGACGTCGCAGAAAGAGCAGGTGTGAGCCACACCACCGTCGCTCGTGTGATGACAGGCAAAGGAAAGGTGAGCGAAAAGACCCGCCTGAAGGTAGAGGCGGCAGCCAAGGCTTTGTCGTACAAACCCTCTGCGGTGGCTTCGAGTTTAGCTAAGGGTTTGCAGCACGAGATTGTGATCGCCCTCTCTGATCACGATGATTTCAACTCAAACTTTTATCGCTTGGGAGCCCTGAAAGCAAAGGAAGACTTTCAGCAGTCTAGCCTCAGTATAGAGTTCGTGCTGCTGGAAACCGCTGATAGAGCCAAGTTAGAGGCTTCGGCAACGAAGGTATTGAAAGACGTAAAAAAACGTCGCTGTGCCGCATTGCTATTGATGCCAAACTTTCCCTTTGAAAGCGCCCATGTTCGTTCGGAATTGAGCCCCTCAACTCGGTTGGTGCAATTGTCTTTGAGCAATAGTCCAGAGAGCACCAGCATAGGCCTCGATCAAATCCTTTCGGGCAGTTTGTGTGCCTCTTTTTACCGGCATTTATCCCATGACGATGAGGTGATCGTTTATTACGATTCTCACCAACGGGGACATATCCAAGACCGCTGTGAAGGTTTTAAGCAAGAGATGGAGACGCACGCCTGCAAAGTGATTCAAAAAAACCATCGCGACCCAAGCAAGCACGACCTTGTGGATATTGTGTTGAGTGACCTAGAGGAAAATCCTAAATTGAAGGGCATCATGATCCCCCATGTGTCGGCGGACCGTGCTGCGGAAGCCCTCAAGAAAAGTGGCCGTTCCGATGTGCTGCTGGTGGGTTTTGACGTGACCGAGGAGAACCTCAAGATGTGTGAGCAGGGTTGGATCAAGTATTTGATTCACCAACAACCGGAGGTGATGACATATGAGGCCGTGATGCAGTTAGGCCGATGCATACACAGTGAAAAGGTCATGAATTTAAAAACCCCTTTTCTTCCTGTCGTATTAGACCCCTGTTTGGCCAGTCGATTCGTAAAAACGACCGAAGAGCGTTTTGGGATGTCTCTGTCCTCCTTTGATTTGGACTAAATTTTAAGAAAACTTGCTTTTACACTTGAAAGGATCAGCAAATGAGATATTTTGTTAGCGCTAACACAAATTGTATTTTGAAGTTATTTATGAAGACACCGCTACAGTTGATGGTCTTGGCCGCCCTGGCTTTTTTAACGCCGATATTGGCTGCGGAAGTTCCGCCAAATGTCATCGTGATCATGGCCGATGACCTGGGTTATGACGACGTCAGTTACCAAGGTAGTGGAGAGATCCAGACGCCACATATCGATCAATTGGCAAAAGACGGGGTGTCTTTCTCTAACGCTTACGCTTCATACTGCGTTTGCGGCCCTAGCCGAGCTGGTTTTATCACTGGACGCTATCAAGATCGTTTTGGCTTTGGCCGCAACCCCGCTTGGCGCCCCCAAGATCCCGAATGTGGACTTTCCCTAGAAGAAAACACCTTAGCAGAATCCCTAAAAACCGTTGGCTACCGCAGCGCTTTGATCGGCAAGTGGCACTTGGGTGCGCACGACAAATTCCACCCATTGAACCGTGGTTTCGACGAGTTTTTTGGTCATCTGGGTGGAGGACACCACTACTGGCAACACAAACTCAGCCTCAACCGTCAAGCTAAAAACGAGCAAGAGTCTTACCACACCTTCTTGATGCGTGGCCGTGAAAGGGAAGAAGTTGAAGGTTATTTAACGGATGTTTTTACCGCCGAAGGCATCGACTTCATCAAGCGACACCGCAATAATCACGATAAGCCTTTTTTTCTATTCATGTCTTACAATGCTCCCCATGCCCCACTGGACGCCCCTGAGGATCTGATCGCAGAGTTCTCTCACATTGAGGACCCGAAGCGTCGCATTTATGCTGGTATGGTCAAGGCCATCGACAATGGAGTGGGCAGGATACGCAGTGAACTAGCTCGCTTGGGTTTAGACAAAAACACCTTGATCACATTTTTATCGGACAACGGTGGTCCAACTAAAAATCACTCGAGCAATGGCAAGTTGAGGGGTAAAAAAGCTTCGGTCTACGAGGGAGGTTTCAGGATACCGATGGTGATGACCTGTAAGGGCATCCTTCCAGAAAACAAAGTCTTCCATAAGCCGGTGCTCTCTCTGGACGTGTTCGGAACCATTGCAGCTCTGGCCAAGTTCGAGATCCTACCCGGTCGTCCTTTGGATGGAACAAACCTGATCCCACACATTGAAAACAACAGCTTGCCCCACGAGAGCATTCATTTGCGTAAATACGATGGCCAAGTCAGCGTTGTTCGCCATGGCGCTTATAAGTTGATCGCTAAACGAGATGGTCGTGAGTTGTTCAATTTGAATAGCGACCTTTCAGAGGAGAAAAACCTCATCTCAAGTCAGCCCGAAAAGGCAAAGGAATTGGAGAAAAAAATCAAGAGCTGGGAAAGCGAGTTGCTTGACCCTAGTTTTAGGGGCTTGGACATGGAGGCGTGGCACAATTATGATGAGAAGAATTTCTATCCCAAATCTGTTGCTCAACATAAAGATGGAGCATCCAAGTGATGAGTGGTGCCACAGAAGCAAAAGCCGATGGCGCTGTTGACATGGAGACATCTGGGGGAGCGATCAAAGAACTTGTTGATCCTCCTCAAAAAGATCTGTCCGTAAAAAACAAGCTGACCATTGGCATGGGAGGATTATCGGTCTTTCTGGGCAACAATAGTGTCAATGCCCTAGCGATGCCCTTTTACAACATGTTGTTGGGGGTGCCAACGGCCATGCTGGGCATGGCCCTGTCCATCCCTAGGATTTGGGACGCTTTCACCGATCCTCTGATGGGAGCCATTTCCGACAACTATCACTCAAAGTACGGACGTCGTCGTCCATTCATCCTTCTGGGTGCGCTGCTCATGGGGCTGACTTTTGGCAGCATTTGGATGGTTCCACAGGACTGGGGCAACGAAGCCAAGATCGCGTGGTTCATCGTCACCAACCTGCTTTTTTACACCTCGTTCACCATTTTTTCCGTGCCCTACATCAGTCTCACTTACGAGGCCAGTTCGGATTACGACCAAAGGACCTCGGTGCAGGGTTACGTGACTTTCTTTTCGAAAGTTGGCGAACTGTTGTACCAGGCGGTGATCCCGCTTTCAACCTTGCTGATGACCTATTCGTTTGCCAGTAGCAAAACCCAAGGGATTCAACTGGTGACCTGGGTTTATGCCGTTGTGGGCATGGGGATAGCAGGCTCGATACCGGCTATTTTCAGCCGCGAGCGCGAAATGGTGGTTAAGCCCAAAGCGGAAAAAAAGGAGCGTTTCTGGAAACAGGCCGCCACGACTCTAAAAAACAAACCCTTTGCTATGATCTGTTGCCTTTCGGTGATGACCATGTTCGCTGGAATGTTTGCCAGTTGCATGGATTACTACCTTTTGGTTTATTACATGTTTGAAGGTGACCTTCAGGTGGGCTCCGAGTACAAGTTGTGGGTGACCATAGGTTATGCTGTGATGGGTTTTGCGGGCATCCCCTTTATCGTTTGGTTGACCAAGGTCACCACTAAAGTTCAGGCTTTGCAGTTTGTTTACATCCTGATGATCATCAATGCGATTTTGCGTTGGTTCATCTATCAGCCCGGCAACACTTGGCAGATTCTTCTGGACCCGTTGACCGGTGGCCTTTTCTGGATCGGAGTTGGAACGGTCATGCAGTCGATGATCGCCGACATCTGTGACAATGATGAATTGAGCAGCGGTGAACGTCGCGAAGGCATGTTTGGGGCTATTTTTGGCTGGGCCACAAAGTTGGCGATCTCCTTAAGTTGGGCTTTTGCTGGTGTGCTCTTGGAAGGTTTGGGCTTTCAAGCCGACCTAGAAGCAGCTCAGAGTGCAGAGACCTTCATGGGCATGCGACTCTCCATGGTTTGTGGTGCAGCTGCTCCAGCCATATTGTGTTTGGTCTTGATGAGATTTTACCCGATCACTAAAGAAAAAATGGAAGAGACGAGGAAAACCCTAGAGGCCAGGAGAGCCAAGGGCGATTGAAGATAAGTTTAAAATGACGTGTAGATGATGATTTGACCATAGATCAGAATCAAAAGCTATTGATCGTTGGAGGGGATAAAAAGGGAGAGCTTGTGGAGGGCTCTTCCTTTTTTTTTATTGGGAACCTAGTAGGTAAAGGAGCTTGGCTTCTGCTTCACTTAGGGCTTTGTCGTACATGCGGATGTCATCGAAGACGGTCGAGTAACGTTGAGAAGGGCTTTGCGCGCGGTTGGTGCCAATGGTCAAGTTTCCATCCGTTCTCTTGATCGGAAGCGTGATCGTTGCTTCTGAAGATTGTTTAGTTCCGTTGATGTAAAGGCGTATCTTGTCAGATATCGTGAAGACAATGTGGTACCATTGGTTGGCGATTAGGGCGGAGTCCGTCCTGCTGGTTTTGGATGCATTGTCACTGTTTTGACGAATATAAACTCTAACATAATCTGCATATGCTCCGTTATGTGCCATATTGATTTGATAAGAGTAAAAGTTGTCGTTTAAATTGTACTTGGTGAATAACCAATAGGTTTTAGAAGCCGTGGAAGGTAAGACTGGGCACTTGAGCCACATCGATATCGTCATATCACCTGTCGGTTGCAATTCGCTTGTTGCGTTACAAATGGCAAAGTCGTCAACCCCGTCAAACTGAAGTGCCGTCCCAATGGCTCCTGCAACCCAACCATTGCCACTGGTTCCGAAATTATAGCGAGTGATGGTGTAGCCGTTGCCCGATAGGCCGACAATATTATCTGTCGAGCTTTCTTCCATGGGCATCCAAAAGAACAAATTGTCCGAAAAAAGCACATCGTTCATATCGGCAGCGGATAGGGCCATCCATTTGCTGCCATTGGAGATGAGCTTGAGGTGACCCAGTTTACCAGAGTTAAGAACTTTTTCAGAAGAGGAATCGATCACGTTGCCATGGCCCGTCACGTAAACTTCACCACCGGAAACGATCTTCTTAATATGATAGATTCTGCCGGACAGTTGAGTTGGATCAGGGAGGCTTAGGGTGATATTGCTGCTGCTGTTGCCAGCAAAAACGTAAGAGTGATTCCCCAAGTTCGTGTTGGCTGAAACCGTCTGATGATTTGAAGCCATCGAGCCGTTGATGTGCAAGTTGTCATTGGAGGTTGTGCTTGAGCCAACAATGAGTTGTTTGGTGATGATGGCGTTGCCGTTGACGTGAAGGTTTGCCGATGGCGAACTGGTTGCGATGCCAAAGCCGGTGGCGTTTAGGGTGGCCTCGGGGGTGCCGTCGTCAGAGATATCAAAGTTGATGGTTCCGGTCTCGCTAGTGACCGATCCCCATACCGGAGTGGAAAAAAGGCAGAGCAACGCTGACATCAGCCAAAGAAGACATTTAGATGGTGAGTGGGCTAGCAGTTGAGGTCCCAGAGTGATCCGAAGACGCCTGATCTTATCAAATGAGCGTCAGAAGATAGATATTTAATCTTCTGAGACGTTAGCTAGCGGTTGGGTAAAAAATCATGCTTTTATAAAATACAATCCACTGACGTGAATAAAAAAACCTCTATTGCCCACTAAAAAGTGAGCAATAGAGGTTTTGATAAGGTTTGCTTAACTTATAGTTTAGCTAATTTTTTCTTTACCCCTTTGGAAATCGACCACCACCAGGGCCCTTTCCTTTCGTAAGCTTGGGCGTAGGAGTAATTGGCTAAGACGATCTCATAGGTGTCTTTAGCTAATTCTTTTTCTCCCTTCTTATGGTAGGTTTGTCCTAAAATAAAGGTGATGAGGCCAAGGTCGTTGAGTGTTGAATATTTAGAAGCATCGTTTTCGTTAGGTAGAGCCTTCAATTTACTCTGTTGTTTTTTAGCTTCTTTTCCATACATCGCCGTTGCAGCCTCCCAAATGTCTTTCATGTCCTTGATGTTTTTCTTCTTCAGCGCCTTCCATGATTTACTCACTAAATCGTGGGAAGATTTGTGCATGAACCTTGGGTTGAGTCCTTGCTTTTTGATTTGTTCATCGGTGAAGGAGACAATATCGCCCTTGTTTTTGTCGACGGGTGGTTTATCGGGGTCGGGTTTGATGCTGAGGTCTCCATTGGGGTTTTCGTTCGTGATGCTACGATAATAGCGACCGCAAGCGGTCAGTTTCATGTCGTGATCCAACAGGGCAGCGTTCCAACCGGCGGGTTGGTTGATGCCAAAGGCGAACCATGAATAACCCGCAACCCAATCGGTTTTTTCTAGCCAAGGCAAAACTTCTTTCATGAAGTCCAAAACGGCAGCTGGTGTGCGAGTGTTTTGTTCACGGGTTTTGGCGCTCCAGTTGGCCGGAGCGAACTCAGAAATGATAAGTGGACGTTGTCCATACATGTTGTAGAGACGCTCCATTTTTGCTTTGAAGTGATCGACATCGAGGCCTCCGTACCAATGGACGCCAACGTAATCCACTCGTAGTCCACGTTTGTCGACTTCGTAGAAGAAGTCTTGTAGCCATTTGCCCTTCACGCCTTGGGAGGTGCCGTCGTTGATATTCGGTTCCATCCTAGCCGGTGAGGGACTGCAAAGGGGAATGCCCATCTCCTCTAGGAGCGGCCAGTATTCGATAGCGGTTTTGACATTCACATTGGACTGATTTTTTTTGTCCGGTTCATTGAAGCCCATGAGGCGCTTGACCTTTCCAGACTCGATGGCCGAAAGAACGTCTTTTTGTAGACGTTCTTTCGTTGCCTCTAGACCATAGCAGCCATAGATCATGGGTAAGAACTCAATGTTATTGGGTTGTGCAGCGACCCTATTGGAATTCCAAGAGTAATTCCAATAGACGTTAAACTCTTTGACTTTAGGGATACTTTCAGGCCACTTGACGGGCAGGCCCCAGATGCTTCTTTTGTGATCGTTAGGTTCCCTTAGGGCGAAGCAGATGCCTCTTTTTCCCGGCAGGGCCAGTTCTTCCTTGCTGAAAGTGGAGACGTATTTTTTTGCGATATAACCATTTGGTGATGCCAGCAGTGGCAAGTGAAGCCAAAGGCACATTAGTAGAGTTCTGGTGATCATGATCTATTTTGTTGTTTTAGGTTATAGCTTAGCCATTCTTTTCTCGGACGCTTTGGAGAGTTGCCAAAACCAGCCTTGTTTATCCCAAGCTTGGCCGTAGCTGTATTCGTCGATGACGGTTTGGTAAGCGACTTTGGCTTCGTCGCTTTTGCCTTGAAATCTGTAGGCTTCACCCTTGAGAAAGGTGCAGATGGCTACACTATTGAGAGCACCTACGCGATTTACATCTTTTTTTTCTTTGGGAAGAGCACTGAGTTTGCTTTGGTCTGCTTTAGCCTTTTTGCTGTATCTTTTGATGCAGGCGTCAGAAATCTCTATAAGTTTGTCCCAATTCTTCTCATTCAAATATTTCCATGCTTTAGCTGTGTAGTCGTTGTGACTTTTTAAGGAATTAGCAGCTAGGGGGAGGCATAGCCACAAACTGAGTAGTAGAAAACGTGCAATGTGCATTAGTTGCTCCAAAAAATATATGTTAGCGCTAACAATATTAATTAGCTTTGATTCTGGGTCAACAGAAAGAATGGATTTTTTTGACCTTGCCTAAAAGCGCATGTCTAGGGTAGTTAAAATCTCCCTTGATCCTAGCTCGCTGCGATTAAAAGATCGTTTAAGGGTGGGCTTTCGCCCATCGAAATGTAACTGCTTGAGGAGCGTTTATGCCGTTGATGTTGAGAGTACCTTCGTTTGAGAATGGCGCAGCCATTCCTGGTCGTTTTGCCTTCGGAAAACATGATGCTGATGATCATGTCGTGCTTTCGGACAATCTAAATCCGCACTTGGTGTGGAGCGGGGCTCCCGAGGGAACTCGCTCATTCGCCTTGTTGTGTGTCGACGACAAGGTCCCCTCAAAAGGAGACGATGTCAATCAAGAGGGGAAGACCGTCCCAGCCGATTTAGAACGTGTTGATTTTTACCACTGGGTCGTTGCCGATATTGGTGCGGAAACCACAGAGATCCTAGAGGGTAGCGTTAGTGAAGGCGTTATCCCTGGGGGTAAGGGCACTGGAGCTAGCGAACTTGGAACCGTGGGGAAAAACGACTACAGCGCATGGTTTGAGGGCGATCCTGATATGGAAGGCGTTTACGGAGGCTACGATGGTCCATGCCCGCCTTGGAATGATAGCCTTGTGCACCGCTACACCTTCAAGTTGTTTGCTTTAGATGTGGAACGCTTGAGTTTGCCAGAGGACTTCGGTGGTCCCGAGTTGTTAGCGGCAATCCAAGGTCGCGTTTTAGCTGAAGCGAGTCACGAAGGGACCTACGCCATCAACCCCGCTGCGCAGCATTGATGAACCAGCCCAAGTGATCCCAAACGGCGATCACTTGGGTTGCTGTTGTTAAGCTTCTTTGGCCTCGCTTACGGGGAAATACTTGCCCACCGCTCCCACTTGGTGACCGGCCTCGATGGGGGAACCAAGTTGGTCGATGCTCCAGACCTCTTTAGGCAAGCGTAGCGAACTCCTGAGTCGTTCCATGGTGCTGGGCACAAAGGGGTAGAGCATGATCATCAAGCTCTTTAAAACATAAAAGGAGGAGAACAGCGCATTTTTTCGTTCGCTCTCATCGCGACGGTCGTCGTGGGGTTTGTATTTGGTGAACAGACTGTTGATGCTGCGGGCGTAATTTTCAATCTCGTAGATCAAGTTGGGGTAGTCGCCCCGCTCCATGGCCTTGAGGTAGCGGGCCACCATTTTGCAGGTGTTCTCTTCGACCTTGTCCATGAGTTCTCCAGCGGGGACTTTGCCGTCGAATTTGGAGTTGGCTGCTGAAATGGGGCGCTCGAAGGCAGCGTTCATGGCGCCGGAGAGGAATTTGTTGCGTTCGTTGAGCATGTCAAAGTCAAAATCGGACTGGCACTTGGCGAGGCCTAGGATCGACATGTAGTAGCGGATTTGATCGACATCGTAGCCCATTTCCCCCACAAGTTGCTCGCCGGTGTAGTAATTGCCCTTGCTTTTGGACATTTTTTCGCCGGAGACCATCAGGTGAAAGTTACCGATGATATCAGTCAGTTGCCGATCTCCTTCCGAAGGCAGCGAGCTTGGGTCATCTTGGCTACCTATCCACAGGGAGGCTTGCATGAGCACGTAAAAGAAAACGTTGTCTTGGCCTAGAAATTGAACGATCCTAGACTTAGGGTTGCACCAGTAGTCGGCGAACTGCTCGGCGGGCAGTCCTTTTTTTTGCAAACAAAGCTTGGTGAATGAGAGCGGAGCGATGAGTGAATCGGGCCAAACATAAAGGGTCTTTCCTTTTAAGTCATGCTCGATGTCGGGGAGGGGCACACCCCATGCGATATCGCGGGTGATGGAGCGAAAGGCCCATTCGTTCATGACCTCACAGGGCAGTTCAAGGCTTTCGAGTTGATGCTGTCCCTGCAGCATGTCGTCTTTGTTTTGGAATTGCAAAGCCACTTTTTTGCCGACGGCGTATTTCATCTTGTGTTTGGGCAATTGCTGTTTGATGCTCTTGTATTTTGCCTCGTGCTCGTTGTCGAGTTGCAAGGTGGGCAACAGGCACTCTAGAACTTGGCTGATGACGGGCTTTCTCCAGGTTTTAGCTTTGCTTTGCACCCATTCTCGCACTAGTTCTGAACATTTCCACATGTCCAACCACCAGTGGGTGGTCGCCTTCATGAGTGGAGTCGCTGCGCTGATGGAACTCCGTGGCTCTAGCAGTTCCGAGGGTTGGTGTTGGTGACCGCAGGAGTCACACTCGTCACTGTAGGCGTTGGGGTCGTCGCACTTGGGGTTTGGGCAGCGTCCTCTAACCAGACGATCGGGTAGGAAGCGTTCCTTTTCGGGGTCAAACCACTGCATGGACGACTTCTTCTGCAGCAGACCATTTTTGTGTAATTTACTCAGGACGTCTTGGCAAATTTCACTGTGAATGGGCATCAGTTCTGGTTGTGATGTGCCGGAGAACAGGTCCAGATCGATGTCGTATTTTTTCAGGGTTTCGCTTTGGCTCTGGTGGATCTCATCGATGAACTGACGCACACTCTTCCCGGCATTGAGGGCGGCGACTTCACTGGTCGAGCCGTGGTCGTCGTTGCCGCAGACGAACATGACGTTCTCTCGCCCCAGTAACATGCCAGAGAAGCGAGCGAAAATATCAGCGGGCAGGTGAGCTCCGGCTAGGTGTCCCAGATGAAGGGGACCATTGGCATAGGGCATCCCTGCGGTGACGACAACGCGATCATGGCGTTGGACTCTGGACAGGATGGATGGGATGTCGAATTTTGGTTTCATGCTGAAGTAGGTTATGGGGGTTCTTTAACTGCCAAGTTTCATGGTGGGAGTGCTGTGTTGATGCAGATCTTTTGGCCAATCAACCTTTGGTGGACAGTCGCTTTTGAGATAAAGCGCTCGTTCAGACCCTCCTGCTTAACCATAAACCGTCAGCTAGAATTGATAAAGCGAAGCTAAAATTACTTTGGCACCCAGCATATTGAAAATGTGGCCGCATCTTGATGGCCTAAAAACAGACTATAAACAAAAGGAGAGCCTAGCGTGATCACCGTCAAACTTCCCAGTGGAGACCAACTTCAATTCGAAGGCGAAGTGACGGGCAGGACCGTGGCGGAGCGCATTTCCGCAGGGTTGGCTCGCCAAGCTGTCGCCGTTCGTGTCGATGGTGAATTGCGCGAGATGAGTGCAGCGATCTCATCAGATAGCAGTATAGAGATCCTGAAGGCCGATGCCGAAGACCCTGAGGTGATGAACCTAATGCGTCATTCCTGTGCCCATGTGATGGCCGAAGCCATCGTCGAGCTCTTCCCGGGCACCAAGCTTGCTTATGGACCACCCATCAAAGACGGTTTTTACTACGACATGCAGCTTCCTGATGTGCTGTCCGAGAAGGATTTCCAAGCCATAGAGAAAAAAATGAAAGAGATCGTGAAGTCGAATCGACCCTTCGTGCGTCATGAGTTCTCTGGTGAAGATGGCCTTCGACGTGTCGAGGGTGAAAAGTACAAAGTCGACAATGCCGAGAGGGCTCTCGAGAAGGGCGCGAGTTGCTTGAGCTTTTACAGAACCGGTGAGAACGATGGAGACTTTGAGGACTTGTGCATGGGCCCCCATGTGCCTTCGACGGGTTTCCTGAAGGCCTTCAAGATCATGTCGGTTTCCGGTTCGTATTGGCATGGCGATGCTGACTCTGACCGTCTCACCCGAGTTTACGGAACTTGTTTCCCGGACAGAAAGGCTCTGGCTAAGTACCTTCATATGATCGAGGAAGCCAAGAAGCGCGACCACCGTAAGATCGGCAAGGAGATGAACTTGTTCTCCGTCCACGAAGACAATCCCGGTCAAGTTTTTTGGCACCCAAAGGGCTGGAAATTGAACAATATAGTCGTGGGTCACGTTCGCTCCCGTTTGGAGCAGTTTGGCTACCAAGAGGTGAACACGCCTTTGATGATGCCCCAGAACCTGTGGGAACGTTCCGGTCACTGGGCCAAGTACAAGGAGAATATGTTTGTGACCTCCGAGAAGGAGGGGGACGATGACGCTCGCATCTACGCTCTCAAGCCCATGAACTGCCCTGGCCACGCCCTGATTTATAGGTCGATGGTGCAGTCCTACCGCGACCTACCTCTGCGTTTGGCCGAATTTGGCAACGTGATCCGCAATGAACCATCGGGAACGCTCCACGGCATCATGCGAGCTCGCTCCTTCACCCAAGACGATGCCCATATCTTTTGTACGGCGGATCAACTGACCGATGAGGTGATCCAGTGCGTTAAACAGGTGAAGTTGCTCTACGGTGATTTTGGTTTTGACCCTGAATCCGTAAAAGTGAAGTTCTCTACGCGTCCTGAGGTTCGCATCGGTAGCGACGCCCAGTGGGATGAGGCCGAAGCCTCCCTTGAGCGGGCTTGTGTGGCCGCCGATCTCGATACGGAGATCTCCCCCGGTGAGGGTGCCTTTTACGGCCCAAAGCTCGAGTTCACTTTGGTCGATAGTTTGGGCCGAGAGTGGCAGTGTGGAACCATACAGGTCGACTACATTCTAGCTTCAAAGGAGCGTTTGGATGTCGATTACGTCGATGCTGACGGTGAGAAGCGGCAGCCGATCATCATACACCGAGCGCTCTTGGGTTCCTTTGAGCGTTTCATTGGCATCATGATCGAGAATGTCGAAGGGAAATTTCCATTGTGGTTGGCCCCGGAGCAAGTTAGGGTCCTCCAGGTGACCGATGCCCAAAATGAATACGCCAAAGAAGTCAACGGACTTCTGCTGAAGGCCGGTCTGCGCACAAGCCTCGATGCACATCAAGAAAAGCTGGGTGCAAAAATACGCCGTGCGCGTTTGGATCGTGTACCGCGCTTTTTGGTGCTAGGGGCTAAAGAGGCTGAGCATCGTACGGCGACATTGCAACTCCAAGATGGTTCCAATGTGGGGACGTTCTCCCTCGATGATCTGCTCGAGCGTCTTCAAGCTGAAAGCAAACGGCCCGATTAGAAGAATAGCCTGAACGTTAAACAGCCAAAGGGCATCGCAAGGTGCCCTTTGGCTTGTTACCGGTCATTATTTCGCTGAGAAGCCCTCGCTTCGGAGGATCACCGAGCTGTTTTTAGGGTCAACGGAATAATAAAAGCAATTGTTGCGATTGGTGTGACAAGCTGGCCCTTTTTGGTCGACGAAGCAGAGGATGGCGTCACCATCGCAATCGAATTTCATCTCGATGAGGTGCTGTAAGTTGCCGCTGGTGAGGCCTTTGGTCCAGTAGCATTGTCGCGACCTTGACCAGTAGGTGACCATGCCGGATTCGAGGGTTTTGTGGATGGCTTCACGGTTCATCCAAGCTAGCATGAGGACTTCGCCGGTGTCGTGTTGTTGTGCAATAACGGGCAACAGCCCCGCTTCATTGAAGCAGAGTTGCCCCAATAGTTCATCTAGGGGAAAACGACTGCCTTCATTGCAGTTCTCTCGGTCTTTAAAGCTTGAGGTCGCCATGTTTTAGAGCTTCCATAAAGCAGTGACCATAATTCAGATAGCTCAATTGCAATGAAGATGGGGGGTTAGGTTTGACTTTTGCCCTTTGTGTTTAAAAATAAACCCCTTAGGCACAGTAGCCAAACTCTCTCCTCCGATGACGACCGCAACCGACACCGAAGCCAATCGCGAAGATAGCGTTTATGTCGCCCGTCAGATCATCATCGACGGCAATAAAGATATTTTTGGTTACGAACTGTTGTTTCGTAGCGCTAATTCTCAGACGATGCTGATCACTGATGATCTGCTAGCGACCACGGAGGTGTTGCTGAACACCCTCAACAGCATCAGTATTCAAAGGATGATCGGCGATAAATGGGCTTTCATCAATGTCAATGAAAGTGTGCTCAACGAAAGGGTTTATGAGGCTTTAGACCGCCATAAATTCGTGCTTGAAATCTTAGAGACGACGACGCTTTCACCTCAGTTGATCGACCAGATTCGTGCCATGAGGGAAGATGGTTACACCTTTGCCCTCGACGATTTTGTCTTTAGTGATGAAAAGATGGACCATTTTAAGCCAATATTTCCCTATATCTCTTATTTGAAGGTGGATCTGGTTGAAAATGATTTGAGCAGCCTGAAGGAAAAATTAGAGGAGTTCAAAGCTTATGACGTTAAATTTTTAGCAGAAAAAGTTGAGACGGAGGAGGACTTTCAGTTCTGCCAAGAGATAGGTTTTCATTACTATCAGGGTTACTTTTTTTATCGGCCAGAGATCCTCGAGGGGAAAAAGATCCAGAGCAACAATTTGGCTTTACTGGATTTGATTCAGGCGGTGAAAACAAAGACAGATGCTAAGGAAATCGAGGATGTTTTTAAGCGCTACCCCGGAGCGACCGTGAACCTATTGAGGTTCATCAATTCTACATCCCATGCCTTCAACTCAAAAATCAACTCGGTTCGCCACGCCATCAACCTGATCGGTCGCAAAAAGTTGATGCGTTGGTTGTGGATGATGCTTTATGTCTCACCACGTTCTGAGAGTTCGATGTCGACACCTCTGTTGGAGTTGGCCTTGCAGCGGGCCAATATGGTGGAGCAGATGTCTATTCTGAAGTGGGGCCAGGGCGGTGAACTCACGGAAAAGGCTTTTTTTGCGGGGATATTGTCTTTGTTGGACGTGATCTTCCAAGTTCCTATGCCCCAATTGCTCAAAGATTTAGATGTGGATAGGGAGATCGCTGGGGCGATCATTTATAAAAATGGTGAACTGGGGCAGATGCTCAAGTTGGCTGAGGTGGTTGAAAAAAATGATTCAGATGCCGTCTTGAAGAATATAGCTATACTTGGGTTGGCAGTGGAGGAGGTTTTGCCCCTGATCTCCAGTTGCTACGACTCGCTTTAGAGCTTTTGATGTATGGCCCTATTGAGCTCAGGCTCAGGCTGGGTTTCGATGCTGAGTGCGGCTAGGAGATTGTTAGTGGAAAGGCTTTTGGGGCTCCCATAATACGTTTGTGTCATCCCCAGTCCAAAAGGTTCTTACCCAAGCTGTCGGTCGCATCTTGCGTCCGCTCCTGAAGCTTTGGTTGCGTCACGGCATGTCTTATCAGGCATTTGAAGAGTTGGCTCGTTGGGTGATGGTGGATATCGCGGTGCGGGAATTTCCTCTTCACGGCAAGCGGCAGACCGACTCTAGGGTGTCGGTGATCACGGGCCTCACGAGGCATCAGGTCGCTCACTATCGCAAGCTTGAGCTGGAAGATAGTCCAGCCAAGGCCAAGGCCAATAGAGCCACCCGTGTCTTGACCGGTTGGTTGACGGATCCCGATTTTCACGATTCCGGTTGCCCTCGCTCGCTCAGGGTCGATGGGGGTTCGCCGACGTTTAAAGAACTGGTCGAACGCTACGGGGGCGATGTTCCCCATGTGGCCATCAAGGACGAATTGGTTTCCATCAAAGCGGTTGTTTTTAACGAAGCGGACTACACGGTTTCATTGCTCAGCAAGGGCCTTGTTCCCTGTGACGATGAACAGTTGCTCCTGGAGATCATCGGGAGAGATTGCGCTTCCTTCTTTGCTACTCTAGAACACAACCTGCACGCTCCAGTAGGACGAAAATGGTTTCAGAAAAAAGTCAGCTATGGTGAGCTCTCTAAAGAAGGCTTGCGGCATTTGAGGGTTGACCAAGGCAGGTGTGCCCAAGAGCTTTTAGAAAAGTTCAATGCCAGCTTAAAGGCTTTACAGGACCAAGATCAAGTTCAGGCGGGCCCAAAGGTTCGTGGGGGTTGGGGGATCTACTACTTTGAAGACGAGCAGTCTTGAAGGTCTGGGGTAAAAAATTATTTTTGCCGCTGTTGCTGCAGAGCTTTTGCGCTTGTCTGTTGTTGTTGCTCTCTCTATGCTGCGGCGGGGCTTCGTCAGCGAATGCTTTGGCTGGAGATGGCATCAGTGGAACCGGAGACTTCGAGTTGTCTAAACTGAGCGTAGTGGACGAGACTTACGGTTCCGTCGATGGCACTGAGGTGACGGTGAGCAGTTTGGCTCCTATCATTGTGGCTCGCTTTGTCGAGGCCTTGCCGCCGCAACCAAAGGGTCTTTTTAAGGTCACTTTGATCGATTTGTTGGGGGGGCAACGTTTGGTGAGCACCCCAGGGAGTGCTTTTTCTGAAGCTATTGAGGTGGTTCGCGGTGCTGATCACCGTGACTTGTATTTGCATTTGCCAAAGGGAGACGGTTTGGCTTTGGGGCTTTATGAATTGCGACCCGGAGGCCATTATCATTTTAAAGTTGAGCACCTCGAAGGGGGAGAATTCCTTGTCGAAGGTCAGCGATCTCCTGTTTTTGAAGGCAAGATAAGAGTGCTAGATTTGACCATCACCTACCTGGGGGACTTCTCTAGGGGTGATGCTCTGGTGAAAGATGGTGATGCTCTGGCGGGGGTAGCTAGTTTACGGCCTGAGTTTTTGATCCATTCTAGTTATGATTTCTCAGTGCAGGAGCGCGGCCCATTGTCCGCTTTGGCTTTCGAGATTTTTGGTTCGGTATTTTCTGGCACGGCCTTGGAGCAGTTTTTAGAGGTTGAAGAGGTTTCTACCCGTGGCACAAAAATATCTTTTTACCCTCAGGTGTTTAGCCCCGGAATGGATTTGGCGCTGAAGGTCTTGCCCCTTGATGCTGCTTCGGGGCAATTGGCTAGTCAGGAATTGCCCTCAATCCTCAAGCTAGAGTTCCAATAGGGGTTTTTAGACTTTACCGCTCAGCATTTTCTCAGGAGCACCATTGCGCGCTCGCATTCGGGGCTGAAGCCCTCTCGCTCTGTGTTGAAAAGAGAGATGCCCATATCGTTTTTTTCGGCCTCAGGGTAAAAAGCCTCAAGTTCAAATGCTTTTGATGTTTCGATGATTTTTTTGAAATGGGGCCAATGGAACTCTAAAGGGACCGCATCCCAAGGGAAACTCATTGGCTCACTAGAGACTTGGGGGTCATCGACGTGGACAATGCCATCGATGGCCTCGACCACGATGCCTTCGCTTTCCATGCCCCACTCTATATTTTTCACATCTAGAGCCGTTGTGACCTGGGGATGAAGCCCGAGATCGATCAAGTAGAGTCCATTTTCCTTTAAAGCTTCGGCGATACAGTGCAGGTGCGAGATGAGCTGTTCGTCTTGGTGTAGCAACCCAATGGAGCCTAGGGGGCAGTAGGCGCCACTGAAACGCTGTTTGCAACGGAAGTCGGACATGTCGGCCCGTATGGTTTGAGCTTGGCGTCCAGAGCTCGAGAATTTATTTTCCATGGCAGTGAGCATCTCGCTTGAACTGTCTAGGCCGGTCATCTCCCAGCCAAGGGCACTCAGATTGAGGGAGACAGAGCCGGTTCCACATGCACACTCGAGTAGGCTTTGCCCGCACTCCAGACCGTGTTTGCGCAAGGCTCCATCGACAAAGAGGAACTCTTCGCTGCGGTCCCAGCCAAATAAAATATCGTAGTATTTGGGTTGACTATAAAAGCCTTCAGAGCTGCTTTTCATGTTTTGGAGGTTCCGGTTGGGTGGCGAGATCTTGGTCCGAAGACCAGGTTTTGATGATGTGTTTACAGTTTTCGGCTTCATGGACTCGGCCGTATTTTCTACAACCTTTTTCATGACGCCTCGCGCGTTCGAGGAGTTGCAGGCGAGTTTGTTCACGCCATGAGGGTTTGAGTTGATTGTCCTTCATCATGTTTTCGAGTGCGATGATGCGATAGCGATCGATGCCGGGCTGAGTAGACAGTTGGTCCACGTGCCCACCATGCTTGATGATGAGGGGCTTGGCGATGTGGTGAACCTCGTGGTGGGCGCTGATCTTCAGCCATAGGTCGTAGTCTTCCGCAGACCACAAACTCTCGTCGAAAGCTCCAACGCTAAAAAAGAGCTCCCGACTCAACATGACTGACGATGGGCTGATGAGGCACAGTTCTAGTGCCCGTGGATAGATCCAACCATTTTCTTTTTTGTGGTGTTTGCAGGCGTTGACGCGTTTGCCTTTGCGAATCCAAATTTCATCGGAGTAAGACAGTTTGATGTGAGGCTGTTGTTGGTGAAAGTGAACCTGCTCTTTTATTTTGTTAGGCAACCATTGATCGTCAGAGTCTAGAAAAGTCAGCCACGGGCAGTTAGCGTTTTTTGCTCCGAGGTTTCGGGCTGCTGCAGGGCCTTGTCTTTGACTACTGAGGACGATCAGTTGGGGGTAGGCTTGTAAGACCTCATGGGTTTCATCATCGGAGCCATCGTCGACGACGATCACTTCCTTGACGGGGTGATCTTGGGCAAAAATCGAGTCCAGAGCAGCCTTCAGCCATGGGCCGCGATTGTAGGTGGGGATGATGGCGCTGATGTCCATGGGCGAACAAATTGAGGGAAAGAGAGTGATGTCAACGTTTCACGATGGCTTCAGCCTAATAGAGGGTGGTGTTTATTTGTATTGAGTAAAGCATCATGAGAATTAAGATGAGCCTGTGGACGAGGGGTATCAACGTATCGCTAGTGGCTCTCCTTGGAGGAAAGCTGATGTTCTTGATCATCTAGAGCAAGCCGGCGTTGTCGGTACGGAGCTGATGTTGTTTAAAGTTGAGCAGCACTTTACTGTTTTGGCCCAAGAGATAGGTTGTAAGGCCGAGTGGAGTGTTCGTTTTGGCGATGTGAGGGGCTACCCTGCTGATTTTCAATACGACCTCGATGAGTTGAGGCTTCAAGCTCTAGTGCTGAGTCTAGATGATTATTTTGAGGAAAACTAGCCTCGAAGGGGTGTTTCTCAGTATTGTCTTTTTGTAAGCGCGTCCTTGACATGAGGTGGTGGTTTGAATATCATGGATTTTGACGATTTTATTTATAGGAGATGATTTGAATCCAGCAGTTGAAAATCGCAGAGAAACCAGCCGTTTGGCTTGTGAACCTCGTCCTATAGATCTTTGCAGTTTGGGCTCGGATCTCGTCTTTTACCAGATGAAGGTTGTCGATGAGTCGACCTTAGGGCTAGGTTGCATTTGTGAGGGTGAATTTGACCCTGATGTTGGTGCGCAGTTGGATTGGTGCGGCCTGAAGCGATTTGAAGTCCGTTGGGTCAAGAAAGATAAAGTTGGGCCATCCAGGGTGGGCTTGATGTCCGCCTAGGGGCATTTGTGTTCGCAGTCAAAGGTCTTGATCAGCATCAAGACCTTTGATATAGGTGTTTAGTATTTTGTGCGATAAGTGAAGCCCAAGCTCAGGTAGCCGAATTTTTCGATGGAGATATTGCCCATCTCTTGGTCCATGAATGGCCAGATGCCGCGCAAGAGGTTGTCGTTGTAGTTCAGGCTGAGGTGGGTGCACCACTGTGAGCCAAGGTGTCTGGTTAAAGTTAAAGCGTAACTACGACTGGTGTCTTTGAGGTTGGTGCTGGCGTCACTGTCGAGATGTCTCTGGGTGAAATAGAAATCAGCGCGGTAAACCTCCCAGTATTTAGACATGCCAAGGCCAAATTCAAGGTGACTTTGTTTGCTGCTGTTCACCTCGAGAGCTTTTTGAAAACCACCGTGGGAGTGGATATCCCAACTTGAAATCGGACTAAAGGTGTGGGAAAGGATCGCGGCGTAACCGTTATCGTTTCGAGTTGAAATGGACCTAGAGAGGCCATTTTCTTCAAGTTTGTTCATCGTGTGTCGGAACCACTTGCCTTCAATGGCTAGAAAGCCCCAATTTGGGTGCTCGACCAATAGGGCGCGTTTTAGGCGGAATTCTTGGTGTCCCGTGTCCGCCTCTTTACTGCTGTACTCTAGGCTGCTGTAGCCTCCGCTGAAGGACGCAGTTGTGTGATCACTGAGGCCAAATTGGAACCCAGCTTCGAGCTCTTGGTATGCACCGGCGCCGCTGATGCTATCGGTGTCGACGCCAAACGTATCCCCAAGGCCCTTGTCTGAGTATTTGAACTTGGCGTCGAGTTGGAGCACTCCTTTTTGCAGGACATAGCCGCTTTTTAGCTCGTTGCTCAAGTTCATTTGAGCGCCAAAGGCTTGGCTAGAGGCCAAGGCCAGAAGGCCGAAGAGATGACGTAAGGACATAAAATAATTCAATAGATAAACTATAGGGGCGAGAATTGACGATCCGCTTCGACGGCGATTCCTGCTTTAAAAAGAAGATCTTCGCGGAATTGAGGGGCGATCAGTTGCAGACCGACGGGCAAGTTGTCGACGGTGCCGCAGGGAAGGCTGAGGGCTGGGCATGAGACGAGATTGACGAAGGTGGTGTAGAGGTCTTGCATATACATGGACAGGGGGTCGTCGCTTTTCTCACCGATGGTGAAGGCGACATCAGGGGTGCTCGGTCCGGCCAAGAGGTCAACGTCTTGGTAGATCTTGTCCAATTGTGAGCGCATCTGTTGGCGGATGGCTTCGGCTTTTTTGTAATAGGCATCGTAGTAGCCAGCACTGAGGGCAAATGTTCCCAGCATGATCCTCGTTTTGACTTCGTCGCCAAAGCCTTCGTCACGGGAGCGCATATAAGAGTCTAACAAATCCTCAGGATTTTCGCAGCGGTGGCCAAAGCGAATGCTATCGTATCGCGCCAGATTGGAGCTGGCTTCGCAGTTGGCGATGAGGTAATAAGTGGAGATGACGTGGTCCAAGATGGGGAGTTGCACCTCGCGTATCTTAGCTCCGCGTGCCTCTAGGGAGCTGAGTTGACGCTCCAAGCAAGCTTTGACCTCGGGGCGGAGGCCTTTTTTTGTGTCCATGAATTCTAGGGGCACCCCGATGGTGAGGCCATTGACGTCTCCGTCTTCACGCTCTGGGAGCTTGAGGGGTTTTTTCGAAGAGGTCATGTCCTTGGGGTCGTGACCGGAGATGACGGTCAGTACTTTAGCTGCATCTTCAACGCTGTGGGTGATGGGGCCGATTTGATCCAGGGTGGAGCCATAGGCAAAGAGACCGTAGCGTGAAACGCGTCCGTACGTGGGTTTGAGTCCCGTTACACCGCAGAAGGCTGCTGGTTGGCGAATGCTGCCTCCTGTGTCA
>JACLAC010017708.1_pt1 | contig 20914 bp, 29 predicted proteins | sample 8027881 | NCBI WGS metagenome assembly JACLAC01 (sample SAMN15725517, study PRJNA655200) | protist metagenome | isolation source: fluorescence activated cell sorting (FACS) single amplified genomes of... | place: Spain: Blaines Bay Microbial Observatory, Mediterranean Sea | collected 2016-01-19 | reverse complement strand
CCCGCGGCCGCGCGCGTGAGTTTGAGTCTGGGCCCCGCGGCCGCGCGCGTGAGTTTGAGTGTGGGCCCCGCGGCCGCGCGCGTGAGTTTGAGTGTGGGGGCGGGTGCGAGCGAGCGAATCGACTGCGGCTTGCCGCCGTCGACGCAGAGGCCTGCCGACCAATTGAACGCACCGACGGCGGCTGCCGCCGTCGGTAGCGAGATCTAATCGGGCTTAGACGCATGTACTCATCCCACCTGCGCGGGGTTGGGGAAGTTGGGAGGAAGGCGTCTAGGCTCACCTGTGAGCTCATATGACGGTTGCAAATCGCTATCACCGTCGATAATCGCTCATTTTGGGCGCCCCCACAAGGGCACTTCACCGTTGGGGGGCCCAGGGGCCAGGGGCCACATCATATACGGTGAAACACCCCAAAATAAAAAGTATAAGCGCGCGCTTCTTGGGCGCCCATAAAATCTCTACATATTTCAACAAGTTCCACACATCTCACTCAGTCATAACCAGCTTAGTTCAGTCCCCAGTGATACCTTTTCTCATGCATCAGGTCAGGCATGATCTGCGCGTTCGTCGGTATGTTAAGAGCCACACTGCCAGGGTACGGGTTCAACGAAGAGAAGTCGTTGATCAGATACCTGCGGCAGTTGTGCGGCAGTCCAAAAATGATGCTGTGGAACTTGATCCCGTACCTCTCCAGCTGCTTCTCGGTCACGATGCGGAACGCCTCCGTGCGCGATGTTATCAAGATGATGTGCGTGCGCCCTTCATAGTACAGCTTGCGGAAGAACTCAATGTTATCCTTGAGGCCAGGAGTGGTGCCCCACCGCGGCGCGAAGTACTGGTTCGAGTTCTCAACCAGGACGCCGTCGATATCCACGAACATGGTGGAGTAGCTATCCTGAAAGTTCCGGAACGATGCGAGCGTGCTCCAGTCCTCGAAGGCGGTAGCTTCCAGCGTAGTGAACTCGAATCCTTCAAGCATTAGCTGCCAGATGATATCCGACACTCATCTCCTGCACTCCAGCCGAGGCCCGACGTCTCCAGCCTGTGCCAGTGACAGCGCCTGCGAGTTATCTCCGAACAACTCCTTCTCGAGAAGGAAGTCCACCTCACTACGCAGAGGTGGCGACGTCTCTGGTACGGCTGGCATCTTGATGGGTGAGCCGAAGCTGCCATCTTTATAGACGATCTTGTTAGAGCCCGTTGGTTGCAAGCACTCCCTGCACGTATTCGCTGCATATAGAAAGTCGTCTGCGCTTCCGAAGGAGTAACCGCCTACGCAGAAAGAGTCGCTGATGATCGCCTTCTCTTTAATCAGCACGATACCTGAACGGTCACCACGTGCGCCAAACCTCTTGTTCTTCTTAGCTTGTATCTCAGCGAACTTCGCTAGCTCCTCTTCGCGAGCCGCCTTACGATAGTCCATCTCTTGGTCAGACGCATGCGCTTCAACAGCGCTGTTCATGAATCAGCCACCATCGTTAAGCTTGGACAGCGTGTTGCGACTAGCAGAACTGTTCGAGCCACTTGAAGTAACGTAGCCAGTGCGTACATAGGACTTCATCGCAACGTTGAAGATGTTAGCCTGATTCTCCTTGGTGATCTTGAGCGTAACCTGTAGCAGTAATTTTAGGGTGAAGAATAAAGACAAAATCGTATAGCAAGTGCGCGCTGTAGCAGTAATTTTAGGGTGATGAAAGAGTTGCAATTGTAGACATAATCGTATAGCAAGTGCGAGCTAAAAGGACATGAAAATAGAGGTAAGCACAACTTACGCATCAGTTCCGCGCTGGCGGCACTACGCTACGGTAAAAGTTATCAACGTCCTTGATGAAGATCGGGCCTCGAATACTGGCCTTCTTTACGATAGTTTCAACGGTTTCAACCGCATCGTGTGTTTCGTCTTCGATGGCGACGATCTTGACGTGGTTTTCCAGCTGAGTGCCGTCGAAACAACGCACCACGGAGTGGCAGTCACCTCAGCAGTACAGGTTGATGTGCTCCCGCAGCAGCCCGATCACGACGCACTTCACATTCTCCAGCTATAAACCCAGCAGAGACTCCACCAGCATCAGGTTCCCGCTTGGCATGGTCATCAACCACGTCGGTTCGCCCTTGTTGATGAAGCCACGAAAACCTGCCGCCGGCACGATAACCGTAACCTTCTGCGGCTTCTCGCCAGGCATGAACCCGAGTGCCTGTCTCGTGGCTTCGCTGTACGGCACTGTGCCACCGACACTGTCGCTACTACTTCGAGTTGGAGTTGGTCGGCGACGGGGCGGCGTTATTCTGGTTGAAGCCCGCCCTACTCTCGGGGTAGAATCCTTGGTCAGGCCCGGGCGTCCGAACGCTGGAGGCCTGCTCGTCATTGCCGCTGCCGCCGCTGAATCCAGCTCGCGTGCCAATGTCGTGGTAGTCCGGCGGCACATAGAGCATGCTGTCCGGCAGCAAGGCGCTACTGACGCTGCCCATCGCCGCCATCGTCTTGCTCTTCGCGCGCGGTGTACTCAGCGCGTGGATCACATTCTCAGGATCAGCGATACCTTTGACCAAATTCGCCATGCCGAAGAGCACGGTCTCCGTGATCTCGGCGCTTGAGGAGTATGGTAGGATCCGTGCTAACTTGAACAGGAAGAAGATGTCGACGAGATTCCACCACGCGAAGCGCGAGTACTCCGCTCACAGGCGCGCGTCGAAGTATTTCATCAGCTGCTTTCACCGCAGCAGGTCGCGCTCCGAGAACTTCTTCTTGACCGTGAACCAGCCGAAGGCGAAGTCCTGCCTCAGGGACGAAAAGTCCTGCAGCGGCGACTCGATGAACGAGTCCAAGAAGTCGAACAGGTACAGCTCCTGCTTCATCGGGTCGACGATCATGTTGCCGAAGTTGATGTCCCCATGACAGAAACCCCACGGCACCTCCACATCGCATCCAGCGAGCCCCGGAATAGTCGTCGCGCCGCTCGTAGTTTTTGCGGCGTTGGGGTTGTCGGCCGGTGAGTTAGCAGGTGTGCCGTACTTCGTGCGCATCAGAGAGACGCTCTTGTCGAGGATACGCTCAGCCAGCTTGATCTGAGCGTTCGTGCAGCTACCGCGGCCGCTCTTCAGGTTTTCGACGATGCTCTTTCACTTCTTCTGAAACTCGGGCACCAACTCACTGAACTTCTTCGTGCCGTACTTCTGCGTCGAGTACTGCAGCACCTTCTGCAAGTAGAGGTTGATGCGGTCCCACATCCAGTTGAGGTCAATAAGTGATGCATCGCCTAGAAAGTCCACCATGTTTTCGTAGGGGATACGCTCCATCTGCACCGTGGTAGTCCCGTTTTTCTCGTTCGTGCTGATGCTCGTCACTTCAGGACATTTCAGACCATCCGTGTCGTGCAGAAACTCCCCGAAAGCCTTTTGCTTCTAGATCTGTACGTTCAACCTCTTACCGTCCTGAATGTCGCCAGCAAAGGCGTTTTTCGTCACGGTGTTGGTCTTCGTGTTGATCAGCACGGCATTGCCGGAGTTCGAGTTACCAGTCTCTTTCTCCGCCATCTTGTGTACAAAAACGCTTATTAGAGGATGTAGCTAGATACAGAAGTTCTGTTCTATAGTATAAAATAATAAAGGAATGTAGTCAAACTCAAAGGCTAACAGCTAGATCGACTCGACCACTCTCAACTAACATAAGTATACAAAGTCCCAATCTCGTTGTCGTTCGTTAGACTCCCACAACGAAACGAGCACGTATGATAACATAGATTTACTCAAGTATGATCAACTAAGCAATGCAACGACAATCAGAATCAGTCTCCCTCTCCCGTTTCAAGACGTTTATTCAATGATTCCACGCTCATACGCAAGCTGAAAAAGGTCCTTAGACCACTTAAGGTTGCAGCCATCAGGCGCAACTGCGAACTCGCTGAAGAATAGCATATCCGCGTACCGATCTTCTCCGTCATTATCCTCCAACCGCGTCCTGATCAGGAAGAAGTCCACCCGCAGAAACGGCATCTTGAACTGCTCTCCTACCCGCTCCGCGAATTTGATCGCGTCTCAAAGATTCTCCGGCTTTCTGTTTCACAGATCGTCATTGAACTCCTTCTCGTTTATCAGTGGATACGACAGGTCCACCGTCGGGGTTGCGTACTCCCACGTCGTGATGTTGATGAACGCGTGGTCCGTGCCCTGCGGCAGACCCCACCCCAGCCGCTCCTACTCGTACATGTACGTGCGCTTGTTGCACTTCTCTTAGTCCGCTCAGCTGCACCCGCACTTCTCGTACGCACCTTTGCCCTGCCCGCCTTTTTTTCGCTTCTACTCGTCGAGCAGCACGTACTCGTGCTCCTTGCAGGTGCCCTTCGTCCTCTAGCGCGTTAGCTCCTCCTACTTGAGGTGCTTTCACCGATCCGCCTGGTTGGTGTACATGCTCTTGTAGAACTCGATGCCGTCCAACCCCATGTCCGTGACGCCTTTGTCTTTGTCAGGTGAAAAGCGCTCGTGGTACAGCTTCTACGCCACGATCTTTCCGTTCACGGTGTAGAGCTTAAGGTCCGGCGGCGAGTAGTTCATCTTGCGCGCCTTCTCCTTCTACTGGATGAGGTAGTGCGCCTTGCTCTTCGTGTACGAGTCGCTGCCGTCCGCTGCATCGCTTAGGAGTTTGAGATCCTTCATCTCGGACTTCATGATTCAGTCGGCCATGTTGTTCAGAAAATCGACGCCTCACTGCGCCTTCTTCTCGTTGGCTCACAGGCACTCGGCCTTCCGCATCTACACCACTGCCGCGTCGTCCCCGGTGATCTCGTTGCAATTTTTCCCGATTGTCACGTCCGTATTCCCGGCAGCTGCTTCACTACAGCGACGTGACGAAGTGGTCCTGCAGCCACTGCTCGGCGTACACCACCGGCTTCGCCACGACGTACCAGAACTCGCCCATCATGACGCCGTAGGGCACTGCCTGCGCGATCGCCCACTCCTGCTGCACCGTGCGGTCGAAGGTGGCCCACGGCGCCTTGAAGTCGGGGTGGTTCTTCAGCCACATCAGCTTGCTGTACTGCTGGAACTCGGGGAACTGGAACTCGTACACTCACTTCGAGCGGTTGAATCTATCGAGGCTCTGCCACGCGCGGTCCCAGTCCTCGCCGTTCACTGCTCCGTAAAAGGCTTTCAACGACATCGGGTGCCGTATCTTCATCTCGCGGAAGATGCGCTTCTGGGCGGACGGGTCCATCTCACTTGTAGGGTACTTGGGATCGCCATTTTTGTGGATTTTGTAGCTAACTATGTCGTTGTCCATCATGACTCGCGGCTTTTCGAGGTCGTCTTTGGTCACAGCAGTGACGTTGGCATCGCCTCCGGCCTCTCGTATGAGTTCTCGCATGTACTCGTGATCAGCCGTGAGCGCCGCGTTACGCTCTTTTACGTCTGTGCTGATGCGTCACACGATTAGAAAGTTTTCAATTGAGTAGTACCCAGCCGCCGCGTTCTTTTTGAGCACAAACTTTTGCACCTCCTTGAGGTTCCTGAACCGCAGCTTGTTCTTCGCGACGATCATTCACAGCTCACGGTAAGGTACTTTCCGCGCGTCCCCAGCCCAGTAGATCGGGGCGACGGGAATGTGTAGCCCCTCAGTTATGCCTTGAAAGTTCTGGAACGTCATCAGCTTGGTGTACAACTTGTCGTTGAAGAAGGTGTACTTGATCGGTAGCGCATGACGAATCACGTTCTCCTTGCACCAGCGCAGAAACGTCTTCAGCTTCGTAACCCGAACGCGCTTCATGTGCTTCGGCGCTCAGACTCACGTGTCGGACCCCTCCACTTTCACCTCCTTGGCTGGGGCAATCTGAACCTTCAGCACCTTCTTGTTCAAGCCGGTCCACCTGTCCCAGCTCAGCTTGATGTCCTTCGTCTACGGTGCCAGCTGATGATGCCTCAGAAAGAACAACGTTTCCTCATGGACCGAATCATCCCATTGTTCGCCGTTGTCTCTATCCGGCTTCGGAATCATGTCGAAGTGCGCCATCGAGTAGTCCAGGTTGAAGCTCACCGCATTTGGGTCCAGGTAGTACTTGTTGATCGTGGTCTCGTTATTACCGCGAGTGCACCTCGCTCTCAGGCCAGCCAAGGTGGTTGCTCTCGTCCAGGTGTCCCTCAGGTAGGTTCACCACTCTGCTTTTTACTCCTGGCGGCGCACCACCGTAAAGACCGTTTATGATCTCGTCGTGGGACTTCTGTATCGCTGGGTCGTGGTTGTACTGCTATCAGGAGTCTGTATCGATGATGTTCCGAATCCCCTGCTTGAACTTGAGACTGTTGCTCTAGTCGATCAAGTGATCTGAGTGCACTACGATGCTGCCTGCGTTTCACATATAGTCATTGTAGAATTCTTTCCGCAGTTTCTTCTCGTAGTCTTGGGACGCCTCCAATTTTACGACTTCATCTTAATCCAAAGTCTGAACGTCACTACGCCATGCTACCACTACCTTCTAAGTGCGCCTGTATCTACTGATTGTACTCGTGCGTCATTTTCACGATCTTGTCCTTTGTCGCTTGCGGCAAATTATATCACAAGTTTTCGTTCCACTCTCACATTTCATGGTGCCTGTCGCCTGCGCTGAGCTTCTCCAACAGTGAAGGAATCATAAGATCGACTTTTTTTGTATCAATTTACAATGGGAACTGCGGCTCGCGCCACTGGATCATATCCGGACCATTGCTGTTCTTGATCGACCCCGTGGCTTGCGCGTACTTCGGATGCGTTGTGATTAACCCACGGTACTCCTGTAGGATTCGCTCGCGCGACGTCGACATCCAAGCGCCGTAGTAATCGATGGTGCCTTGCACAGACGTAGGAAGCTTGGTGCCATCTGTCAGACCGCAGTCGTCTTTCGGTCCAAAATTGCTATCACTAGTTGGTGCAGTCATGTTCGCGCTCCCAGTATATGCGGAAGTTCTCCTAGACGGCTTCCGACTGGAGGAACTTTGGATTGGTCCAATTTTTGTCTACGCCCGGTTCGAAAGATACCGATCATCGGACGTCGGTAGCTAGACCCACACACGATATCGAAATGATTGCCAGCGCCGCTTTTGTGCTAGGAACATTAACTGCGCTAGGCGCAGCTGACAAGAAGCTCATCTTTACAGTGTTCCGTATAGTAGTCACTAGTAACACTATTTAATAGTTAATCTCTCAGCTACACACTGAACAAGATGATAGTTGGTAGATTGCGAAAGTATATCTGTATCGTGCCCAGGAGCCATCGCCTACAAAAATACAAAGACTGCAAGATAGAATCGAGGTGGATAGTACAAGTACTTTCACTTACATATCTACATCATGATCATCAGTGAAGTACGAAGTGTTACTCAAATAAGACATGGCATCATGATCTACGTTCAGGCTTCATCCGAATGTGCTGCCGAATCATACCATCTTAAGTAAGCCTTCACTAGCGCTGCTGCGCTTATAGCTCGTCAACGATTGACAGCTTCGTAAATGACGATCGAAAAAGTATCGACAAGCGTATAAAACATAGAGAGAGATCTACCGATTACTCGACTTTTAGTGTACTCAAATTGGTCGTAGTTACTATCAACATCTTCTAAGACCTGAAGTTACTAGGCAGTGGGCTGCAACATGTGCAATTACGCACCCGAAAAACAAATTATAAACCTTTATCGATCATTACTCGTCAAAAGCTAGGCTGTAAGTACTCGTAACTTCTCATGATTTTAGTCATTATCATTTTTTTCACCCGCTTACTGATTGACAGACATTGCCGTTATCATAGAGTCGGTCTAGGGTGTCTTCATAGAGTCCATCTGATTCTCCTTTTCACTCGACATGTACGCCTCGGCACGCGCGCGCTGGATGGCTTGCGACGTGCGCTTGATCTGCGAGTTCTGCCGCACGATCGCCACATGGTCGTCTTCGTGCGCAATGCCGTCGGTGCGGATGTGGTCGTGGTCGTCCGAAAACTCAGACTTCACCGGCAGCTTCGAGCTGCGCGTGCGGCTGTCGTCCGTGATCGTGGAGACGATCACGTGGTGGTAGCCCGCGTTGTTGCTCGGGCCGCCCGGCCGCTTGGACGCGCGCGCGTTCAGCCCCGTCGACAGCACCAGGTCGGCCACCTCCTCGTCCGTCTTGTCGAAGTGCACGTGCTCCAGCGGCGTTTCCTTGCTGATGTTCAGCGCCCCGTAGTCAATACCTAATTCGACATCGACGTAGGTGCCCAGGATCGGGTCGGTCTCCTGGTACAGGACCAGCCGCATCGTGCAGATGGCCACGTTGGTGCACAGGTTGAACTGGCCGGCCGGGAGCATGGGCGTGGTGTTCAGCTGGGCCATGCCGGAGGCCATCGCGAGGCCGGTGGGGTCGAAGAACAGGATGTCGCGCCACAGGAAGAAACCGAACGTGAGCGTGGTGCTGATGAAGGTGTAGAACCACGTGTAGATCCACGCGTTGGCGTGGAAGATGTACAGGTAGATCAGGAGCCCGTTGTACGCCCAGAAGGAGTTGAACAGCATGTAGGCGCCGATGTTGTGCAGCGAGAACTGCAGCGCGTCCTCCGGCAGCGGGTTAGCGATACCCGTGTCGAACTTCACGAACTCCCACTCGATCTTGATGTTTTCGCCCAGGAACTTGTCGTTGGGCACCGGGAAGAAGGCCAGCATCATCGCGCCCCACGCGATGACGCCGAAGTTGATGCCCATGAGCACGATGATGCGCGTGTACCCCAGCGTGCTGCGCGGGAACACCTTGTTCATGACGAACGCGTAGCGCGGCCGGTGGTGGTGCTCCGACACGAACTTCTCCTCGAGGTAGATCGCCCCCTTGTTGGCCGCCTTCTCGTAGTGCTCGTTGAAGCTGTCGCGGTTGTGCGCGAACATAGCGCCCGTCTTTCTCGCCTCCTGCTTCGTCACGTGGTCTTTGAACTGCACGCTGCTGATCTCCAGGTGCAGCGCCCGGTGGAACTCGGACTCGTGGTGGATGCCGAAGCGAATCCGCAGCTCACGCAGGTAGCGCTTCGCCATCCAAATCGAGACCACGCACAAAAGGTTGAAGCCGATGAACGCGATTATGCGCGTGTGCCAGAAGTTGCAGTAGGAAAACGAGATGAGGATCAGAGGCACAGTGTAGTCGGTAAAGCATCCCGGACGAGCTTGTTCGCACCGCGCGTACTTCGCGAAGAACTGCACGGACAAAACCGTTACCGTCATGATGCTCACATGGAGTATGCCGAGCCGCTTTAGAATCAAGTGCGGTAAGCGCCGGTCCCAGTCCCAGTAGCGTTGCAGCCACGTCATTCCTCAAGCTTTTTGGTACTCCTGGATCTCCTCTTCGGAGCGAAGCAGGCGATTGGACTTCGCGCTGCCCAGTCCGTATCCCGCTCAAACCTTCTCACCGGTCGCGTCTTGCGCTTCGCGCCGGCTCTGCCGCATGCGCGCGAGAGAGGCTCGTACTCCCGTGGTGTGCACGGGCACCTCGAGCTGTTGAGACTTCATTGGCGCTCCAGTTGACTTCATGCCTGACTTACCTGATTGGTTTGACTCGTCAGCGGTAGGCGATTGAATAGATACGCTCATCGTAGGCTCGTCTAGTCTCACGACTTTCGGGCTCTTCATAGTCTTTGGAGCGGACGCCATCCTTAAATTTATTGTCTTTGCCGACGTAGCTATTATAAATTAAAGTAGGAAAAGCGGTAGCGGATGCAAAGTATTGGTAGTGAGCGTTGCCGGGTGTAAATGACCCAGGCTACAACAAGTCAAACGCCAAAATGTTTATATCACTCCTGTTCACGAGAGGGTCGATAGTACATTTTTTTCAGTAATAGTGTAGAAGAAGCAAAATAGTCACACACCGTTTAATGAAGTTGAAACGTGATTGTGATTGACAACTAACTCAAAAGCTTACGATGAGGATGACATCTTATAGACACTGACGAGACAAAACATCAAACCTAGAGTAATTACAACAACAGACTGTAAACGTTTTCGCGGTTTGGAAATGTAATATAGTACGTGCGTATAACGCGCTGGTTCACTATGCCGTTTGTAGCACAGTATAGCCCTCAGTCTCATCTGATGCACTATAGCAAAGTGCTGATGGGTTATCACAAAGTGGAGGGGCGAAAGATCACGAACACCAAAAAATTGGAATCGAGTAGCATCCCATATGGTCGACACCAGCAATCCATAATCAACTCAGACTCTGGCTCAGAAAAGCCCATATTTTTTAGGCGCCTAAAAAATATGGGCTTTCCATGAAGTCATGAGCCCATATTTTTTAGGCGCCTAAAAAATATGGGACTTGCCGGAATCGTACAAGAGTAGCTCATATTCGCGGAATATCAGCTCGAAGTCGCTCACTTGGCCGGATCCCATATTTTTTAGGCGCCTAAAAAATATGGGCTAGGTCCGAGACGTGATTCTACGCTGAAGTTGGTCTGAGTCTATTACATAAGCATCAGTGACTCAGCTAGTAAGTCCAAGACAAAGGCTTTATACTGGACTTATTTGTTTGTGTTTTCACCTTTTAATAATTTTCTTCTGGGGCGTATTACGCGCAGTCTCTCCTAGAAAGAGACAAGAGTATCTTATCACGTTTTAATCAGATTACCAGAGAAGTAGACGCACGTAGCTCTACTACTACATTTCCAAACCGCGAAAACAGTTACAACCTGTTCAACGTACACGTACCAACTTGCACATTAATATCGGCAGTACTTTTAGGTTATCAAGTGAATTCATAGGTTCATAGCGCGCACAGTGTCTCTTTGGATCAACCCAGCGTGTATTCGTTTATTTCTTCTCCTCCGCAACACCACCCTCATTGGGATTCGGCGCCGCCGGTTCGGGCTTTTCACCTTCTCCTTCCTCTTCGTCGTCCTCGTCGTCGTCATCGCTCTCGTCCTCCTCGTCGCTAACGATCTCTTCCTGCAAAACATGTTTAATGTACTTTAGATGGTAGAGACAGACATGGGTATCAAAGGTAAGATTCGCGATCCATTATAATACGAAAAGACTACTTAATTCAACTCACCAGCATAGGTAGATGCTCCAAGATCATTTTGTTCTCAGGCTCAACCACTAGCAGCTTGTACGCAAGTTGCAGTGCCTGTTTGTGCTGCTGCGTTCGCAGTCATTGAACGAAACCCATCGACAGCTCGAGCGCCTCTTTTTTGCGGTGAGCCTCGTCACCGACCAGTTTCGCTAATGATCCGACAGTTCCCGAGACGCCAGCGGCGGCCGCCTGAGCCGGCGCTGAGACTTGAGCCGGTTCTGCGTCTGAAGCAGTCGTTCCTGGTTCCTTTACAACGAGCTTATTATTGTCGTCCTGACCGTCGACCATTTTTGGAATTGTTCGAATTATGTTTACGCTTGTTCTTTCGGTTGAGTCTAGCTCCCGTTCTACGACTACTATTTTATGTTTTAGCAGTTGTTGTGATAGAGACACTGCAGTCTGACTCACGTCTATTAGATATTATTACAGTCTTCTATTTCCGATATCTTTCCCAAACCCAACCAGCACCCCATCTATTTTGAGATTGGTAGAACTGTACCGAATTGAATAAGTACGAACACAGCAAGCTAACATACGCACGGCCAAGCAAGGCACGCAACAACAATCAAGTGGTCAGTTACAGTTTTACAGTTGTAGGGAGTGATCCACTTATACATCAGATTCAGAGTAGTTTGAATCTTATTCAGTGACACCTTTGATGTAGTTCTTTCTAGCTTACAGTGAACAGACACGTGACTTAAACAAATAAACATCAGACATCCGCGTCATCCGTGCGCACTTACTTCTTCTTCATCGGCGGCTTTTTATTATCCTTCTTCTTCATCACTTTTTTCTTCATGGCCTGTGGTGATTTCTTCATTGCCTTAGCTGGGACCTTTTTCATCGTTTTCGCCTTGGCTTTGGCCATAGCTGGAGCCTTTTTCATTGCCTTCCTTTCTCCTCCCAGTCTCCTCCCAGAATCGGCCAGTTCCTTTTCTGTCATTTTCCAACCAGCAGGCGACTCCGGGTTCACAAGCAAGCAAACCATCTTGTGCAGTCCGCGGAAGAAAGGAGTCTTGTGCTTTGTGCCAGGCATTTGGTCAAAACTCTTTACCAGCGCCGCCTGAGCGTTGTCGACATCTAGAACAACCACGTTATCATCGAGGTTGACGAAGCTACCACCGATGTATTTCGCCATCGTGCGCGCGAGCGAAAAATCGTTCTCAATAGTCCTTTCGCCACCGAACAGCTTGCTCATCGCGCTTTTGACGTCTGCCGAAAGCATTTCTATGTTGACGCCACCTGTGCCATGCTCATAGAAGTCTTTCTTCGTGATCGGAGCCAGGAACGGAAGGTTTATTTCCGCCTGGGCCTTCCAGTGCTTGAAGATGTCCTCCTCGACAGCCTTGCCATACCACTTAGCGAGATCCAGAGCGACACCGCGTTCCTTCTTGAATACCTTGACGTCGCAGATACCGACCTTCTTCAAGTCTTTCAGATGGCCCAGCAGCCAGCTTTCGGCTTTATCGAGGTTGCCGAACCATTCGGAGGCTTTATCGTGATCGGTAGGAGCAGTGATGTTGCGCAGCGAGGCGACACGCTTCTTGATCGCAGCCTTCCAAGCGTTTTCCAAAATTTCAGCGGGCGTCTTGTTTTCAAATTCGGACATTTTGAAGAAGTTCGCGACTCTACACTGTCTGAAGAATGATAATAAATATGAGCAGTTACGATTGGCCTTCCAAACTCTAAGTCTAAAATCAGGATGTGGAGCGTCAAATCATTGAATTATTTTTGTTGAGAGAGAAATGACATTGAGTTGCGAAACGTTGATGTCAAGTAAACAAAAGCACAGTAGGAAAATTGACTAGTTAACCATTGTACAAAAATTGACATGCGAGTATAATTGACTATAGAAGGAAGAGCGTCGATCAAAGAAATGGAAAACTGACAATTTACGCGATCATATTCAAGTAGCAGGTCAACATCACAGCTCAACATGATAATGTAGTCATTGAATCCGGTTCATTGCAGACCCCATGCAGTGCATATAATCCCAAATCTAGTTCAAGTAGATTACAGGCACAGGCTCAAGCTCAAGAGCGCACTTTGACGACATGAGAAAGATGAGCCTAGTTCGTTTACAACCTAAAGTCTAGAATGAAAGCTATTTCACACAAGTCACTCGTACGTCAACGTCTTTAAAAAGTCTTCCTTACACAGTGTTGTGGTCTCTAGCTACATCGGGTTCTATTCAGTTTTTCACGACAGATTTGTTCTAATTTTTATGATCTTAAGCGTCTCCGTCTTCTCGCTCAGTAGACGCCCTATCGTCTTCACGGAGTGCCCGCTGCTCCATTTCGCGTTGTTTCGCTTCGATCGCCTTGTTCAGCTTCGCTTTCTCCTTGAGCAGCAGCTCCAGTTCTTCCGACGCGTCGAGCGCGTCCTGTCCGTGGCCCTCCTTTTCTGCCATGTCAATCTCCTCGTCGCATGCTTTTAGCGCAGCGTCCACCTCGAGCTTCGTCGCCGCAAGTTCGTCAGCCGTGTCCTGCAGCGCTGACCGGTGCTCCATCAGCCGCATGTACCGGCGAAGTTTACTAGGTTCGCGTGACACAGGTCATGTCTGACAGTGGGCCGTAGCGCCCCGGTTTGTAGGTTGGCTGCGTCGCAGCGAGGATTTCGTCAATGAGCATCGGAATGGGCATTTTTTGATCACGTAGCTCACGTTGTAGCTGTTCCTGCTGGAAACTAGAATCGTCTCCAGCCTGCTCAGCCTTCTCTTTAGCCTCCCAGTTATCGTATGCAGCGTACCCCTCGTCGTCACTTTCAAGCTCATCCATGCTAGGCGACCTACTGCGTTCGCTTTTGCGCATGTAAGCATCCTTCCCATATCGCGCATCATTGATGCGCTCGTTCGTGCGGACCTCGGCCTCCTCCATGGCGTTAGAGGCATCCTCGAGTTCGCTTTCCATATGACTCTCGTCCATGCTGCCTCTTTCTCCATTTTCCAGCCCTAAGTTTCACAAAAACTGTTTGATCTTGTTTCCGCCTTGCTTCTTGTACATTTTCTTGATCATTTTTTGGTCGCGCTTGTTCACATGCGGATGCCCTTCACCTGCAGCGATTTTCGCGCGCGGAAATGGCGATGTTTTTGACATCGACGCAGAAGCATCGCTACCACCACCTGAGCTGCCAGTGCCACTTGCGAGGTCTCAACCGGCCTTAGAGAAGTACGCTTGCTTTGTACGACTGTTGCGCTTCAGGTACTCGGGCTTGCAACTCGGATCGTGGATGTCAACTTCGATCGCCACCTCGGTGAGTATTTCCAGCAGCTGCTCCATGAGGTGCGGCTTGCTTCACAGTTTTTTGCCCAGGTTCGCCTCCACAGTCTCGCTAATCAAGCGGTCTGTTACCTTGCGCTCGATGCCGCCGCGAGTCAGACCAGGATTCAAGTTGTCGGGATCGCTCAGCGCGAGGTTTTGTTTGCAGAAGAGCATGCGCCGCAGCGTGTCCGCGTCCTTCGCCTGCACCTGGCAGCCTCACTCGTTTTACTGATAGCACTTCAGGATAAGCAGGAAGTCATTCACCCGGTCGCCGAGCAGCGCGTCCATCTTGAACTGCGGATCCTTCAGCGGAGACTTGTACTTGTTGGCTTCTTCGATCTCGCGCTGCCGCTCCGCGATCAGATCGAACGCGAAGTCGTTGTCGGGAACCTGGGGCATAATGAGTTGCTCCTTTGCATCGACCTGGTCGCCGCCGAAGTGTCCGCCGATCTCGCTGCCGTTCAGAAGGGCGTCGTCGTTCATCGAATACCCCATGTGCTTCATGGCGCGGATGTTTATACCATCGGCAGGCGAGTCCAAGACTTTACGTGGCAGCTTCTTCTGAGGCTGTCCTCGGGAGGACTGCGGGACATGCTCAGCATCAGACTCTTTACCTTTTGGTTTAGGAGGAGCTAAAGTAGCCTCTTCGACCTACCTCTTCATTTCTTCTATCATGGCTTCGTTTCAGTTGACTTCCTTTGCATCGAGCTCCCGCTTCTCGTGACCGAATATCTCGCGTCCGAACCCGGCGCGACGATCCGCCTGGTGACGAGCACGCGTGCGCTTTAGCGCGTCGAACGTCGCTTGGTTCCAAGTGGGACTCCAGTAGGTTCCATCGTTGTTGATGTCCACGCCTTCTCCGTCAACATCGCCGTTTATATCATTCGCCTACGCATTCATTGCGAAACCTGCGCTGGTGCGCGAAGCATCAGCCTTGCGCTTTAGAAATGCCTTGTCAGCCACAGTGGAGCTGGCCAGTTGGCGTAGCCCAGCGGATGGTGCAACGTGAGCTGCTCATCAGGCGCCCGCAGCCAAGTGTGGTTGCGTTGCGAGAGTCATCAGCGTCAGGACGCGACCGATGTTTTTCTGAGCCATCTTAGACTTTTTTCACTTTCACATTGACTTCTTCACAGACAGAGCCGAAACATCTCGTTGTAGCGGTACCGGGAGACCACCGATCACGATCGTACTCTGACCAATTTCGAAACTCCAGGTTCCAACGAGAGCGACGGCGACACATAATACGGCTAAGAGCCCGCGAAATGCGCGGGGCTTGTTCGAGCCACGACGGTGTGGAGGACTTGACATCATCTTATTATTGACTAGTATGAAACGTGTGAGTGGTGAACTCGTAAGCTAAGCGCTGTACGCTTTAAATTTCCTGAGCAAAAGGTCCTAGAGTACGTCGTAAAGATTGTGAAACAGGTGGTATAGATTTGAATTACCCCCGTATCGACAGTTTGGGAAGATGACTATCTACAACTGAGTCTAATAGCACCCCTGATGAATCGAGTAAGTTGATGTTGCGACGATCGGTGATATTGTGTAGTGAAAATTGGTCCCTCGAAAAGCTATATACGAAACTGAAAGAATGTCTTGAAGAATCGAAAGTAAGGCTAAGTGCGAGTGCCTGAGAAGCTCAAGGAGGTTGTATAGTACAGCTACAGTCTTGCCAACATCTCAACATTAGTATCAAAATTTACGAAGTCTTTTTTTAAAAGTCAACATAATCACTGTTTCACGCGTAGTGTCGCGTTTTGCTCCCCCTCCCCGTAGTTTTGCCTTCCTCTGGCTTCAACTTACTCAATGCGTCCTCGCTAAGTGTAGCTTTTACATCGATATCATCAACATCATCCTCATCGATCTCTACAAATTCAACCTCCGGAGGAAAGAACAACAGTAGAATCACCCCGTCGCATGCGTCTCTGATAATCTCCAAACCTGCTCGGTGCACATCAGGTGCGCCGCCCCCACGCCCTAGCATGTAGCTCTTCTTCTCTCACAGTCACTCTAAAAACAGGAGAGGCGAGCACTGGTACTTCTCCTTTGTGTCGTTTTCGTCGTGGTAGTTCTCCCTCCAGTACTTTGGCAGGTCCAGCTGGTACAGCCGCCGGTCTAGGTCTGGCACGTTCTCGATCAGCAGCTTACTATGCACTACACGTCTCGCGCACCTGCGCCGTAGGGAGAACCCCGCTCAGCTCCATGACGTGACGGTTTGTTGTGTAGTTCGGAAAGACGAGGCCTGGGCAGTCCATGACGCGCACTTTGTCCTCGTCCTCCTACGTAGGGATGTAGATGTGCTGGATATGCTTCGTATGACCGGCGGTCCTACTCACAGACAGCTTCTTCACGCCGATGATCGCGTTCAGTACGGATGATTTACCGGCGTTCGGATGCCCAAGTGCCCCGATGGTAAGAGCCTTCGCGCCATGTCCGTCGTCCCCGAGCGGCTCCTGATTGTTCGCAACAAGTCACGCGCGACACGCATTCAACACCGTGTCGACACAGTTTTCCACGCGCTTTTGCGTCTCCTTTTTGCTCAGTGCAGGCTGTTTCAGCTGCTTGCGCCGCGCTTGCACGCCTCACAAGGATGAGTAGCACTTGTCGCGTAGCTCCTTCTGTTTTGTGGATAGGTCAAACTTTCAAGCCTCGTTGCGGAGAAACTCCTCCAAATCGTCTTCCTTATTGGAACGCTGTTCAAGACTCGCCACCATCTACGCATAGTCGTAAGAGCTCTATCATCAGTCATCTTCCTCGCGTTCCACTGGCTGTTTCGTGAAACACACAACATCGTGTACGCATGTCGAAAATGCAGACCAAAACTCACTAGTCAGAGGTTGTCACCAGAAGCTCATCATCTTCGACTTCGGCAATAAGACGCGAAATCACGGTACGCAATCAGAAGTACTTGAGCCACTGCGTCACGAATATGGATGGCACCAGGTCCACCTTGGTCAGCACCAGCACAACCTTCTTCTTGATGCTATTAAAAGTGCTTCAGCAGCGAGGGTGGCAGGTGAAAGAGCGGATTGCGTATGTCCACCATAAGCAGTAGTACATCAGATTGCTCTACCGTCCGCCATAGCTGGCGCCACACGTCAATATTACTACTCGAATGGATTCACCTTTTGGTTTAGCGAAAGTCGTAACAATGTATCGCGCCACTCGGAAAAGCCCGCTTCCTCGAATTTCTGATACTCGGCTGCAGGTTTATCTTTGTAGTCGTCGTAGTTTGGACGCAGTGGGTGTGCAAAAAAGTTCCGTATCTGCTCACCAGGTAGCGCAACGGGCGTAGACGGCGCAACGTTCGCAACGCTACTACTTGATGACGATGAACCTAGACCTCACTGTTGAACGTGCTCCCGAGCAAGCTCGTCAGTGTACGGCAACGGAAGCTGCGAAGTCAATACACGATCTTTATTGAACGAGGTAGGTTTATCACCCGCCTACCGTCGGCGGTCCACTTCTTCCTTCTCTTCCTTTTGGAAGATGCTCGGAATGAATCCAAGCTCGTTCTTCGCGGCGCTCGAGTTACTACCCTCATGCTCAACCATCTACTCCAACTGCTCCGGTTGCGGCACCAGCCTGCCCGCCGAACGACGTTGCAAGTTCGACTACCTTCGGCGTAGGAGTCAGCGTCATGTTGTCACGGTGGTCACCGTCCACGGTCGAGATAAGTGTTGAGGCGTCATCTGGCCGCTGGCCCAAGATGTTCAGTCTTCCAAGCGCGCCAGATATGTCTTTCATGAATGCTGGTGTGGAGGCAACAGATTCGGAATTGGCATTAGACGCAGCACCTGGTGTCACGTCTTCTTCGGCACCAGCAGGCGCCCCAAACCCGAATCGGTTTCGCTGCTGCTCACGCGCTTTCTTCTCTTGCATGCGCTTCTTCTTTTCTTTGCCGGATAGCTGAGGCATTGTGTTTGTATTCGAGTGATTCAGATTTCTTATAAAAGTTTTCGATACTTTATTAAATCTAAATTATCGCAAATTACGGCGCTTTGGTGAAATGCTAACTACTTAAAATCTATCGGTGTGCAATTTTATCTCTCTCACTTCTACTTCAGCTGTCTACTTACATCTGAAAAGATTTTTGAGATGTGGTCAAGAGATATACGCCGAATCATCGGAATCGAAGTTTTGTGCAATTTACAGTTACACACGGGGGCTGACAAGAAGACTTACTAGATGGAAAACAAGGCAAGGCAAGAACGCAGATTGACTCGAACCAACGTGGATCACGACACACACTCCCATCAGCAGTTCATATAGTTGAAATTGACGAGAGGGGGAGGTTTCAATTATTATGACTGTTTCTTAGACGAACACTCCTCCTCACTTGTTCCACATACGCGGATCCATCACTATTTCCGGTATGTACTCGATCGCACGAATGTCCGCGTCAATCATCATAAGCTCTGCCGAGTTAAAATTGACACATACTTTTTTAGCGTGATCCTTCTCGTTTTCGACATCTTCAGCACCTTCAGGTGTAATGACCGATATCTTCTCGACTTCATCGTTACCACCGTCCCGCACCCTATCGAACATGTCCATGTTGGAGTAGAGCTGTTCTGCTGTCTCTACCCCAACCACGATACCGTTCACGAAGCTCTGACACCGTGCGTATCACAGCAACAGATGTCCCTCGGTGCAACCACCCTTCTTCTCACACCACTTGCTAATGACTTTTTTCACCTCCACTGCCGCCGAAGTAATTGCATCGCGGTCGCGCTCACTTAGACTGTACTGTGAATCAATTCGGTCAGCCCATTCCTCCTACGGCTGCAGCAGTAAGCCTTGCAGATAGACCGACCTAACATGTATTGTTTTCGGTCCATGCTTCATCTGGTCTCCGGCGCCCTGGCCACCTTCCGAACCGGCTCCTTCTACCTCGGCCTTTCACTCTTTGAGCATGTCTAGCGGACCCAGTAACCTTTTTTTCTTATTACTAACTAGGCTTTCACGTCGTGCGGTTACTCAGGATGTTCAGCGGCACTTGTACGTGTTCCACTAGTGGATGAGCAATGCACTTAGCGGCCTCCTCCATCGTGTATACGCTTACGCCAACTCACAGTTTCCGAAACACGCCACAGTTATCAAGCTTATCGCGGAGAGTTATTATCTGTAGCCAGGTCTCACTTCCACAGATGGAAAACTGGTTGAACGAGTGACAGAGTAGTGTTAGATCAGTACCGACCCACTGCTCGACTTCCTCACATATTTCGTCCATGCCCGATCGTGCGCCCGACCCCGATCACGCAGCTCAATGATCCGTGAGATCATCCAAATTGATGCCAAAAAGTCAGTCGAGGCTCTTTCGCAGACTGTCTATGGGCTCTTCACTCTAGGAAAACTTAGTGACCACATTGAAGTGCGCATTTGAATTTTGCTTCAGGTAGCGACCAATGACTTCCTCTGAAGTGCCATATGCACGTTACGTGTCGATGTACGTGATCTTGCGTTACCTATTAAGCATCGAGTATAGTTTTTCAACCAGCTTCGGACGGTTGGCCTACCTCATTCGCAATACCGTATTTTAGGCCAAGCTGAACAGTGCCGAGGACAAACTCCGCGCGCGATGCGTCACGCGATGGATCGGATAGCTCTATGCGCGGCTTGGGCATCTTGTGTGGTATTGAATCCAATATGAGCTCGTTACTTATGCTGAAGCTGAACTGTTGATTGTAGAGTATATTTGATCAACGAGGACTACGACCGATTTCTTACACACTACACGTTCCCACTAGGAGGCAGAAGAAGATCAAGTTACTTACACGTTCACCGCACAAACATGTATCTGAAACAATTCAACCAATCGATTATCAAATGAAAATTTAGTTCGTCTACTGCTCACACTGGCTACGGAAAAGCGGCAACCTCAAACTGTAGTTCGTTGTACTGGAGTTACTCTCACTTCTCACATATATCACTGTGTCTTCATGCTCTTGTTCATAGAAACGTCCTTCGACGTGGCGTCATTGTAAGTAGATGTACCCATCAAAATCAAAGTAATCTAAAAGTGCTTCAGAGCCCACTTTCTGCACTAACGGTTTTACGTTGAGCATCTTAAGTCCGTCTGTGAATCGCCATGATGTCGTTGATAGACACCGGCGTCGCATTACCACTCGTAGTAATCGTTTTGGTGTTCGACGACGTCTGGACAGGCGTCGTCGCACCACTCGTTCCACGCATACCTATGCCCATTCCGAGGCCAAGCGATGACACACCGGGTGTACTTGTCCCCGTCATTCCCGACACGCCTGTAGCCGTTGAGGTGATTGTGCCTCGCCTCGAGCCGAATGCTGACGTCGACTGACTCGAAGTGCCTGCGTCGCCTGCACCAGCTTTATCCTGGCGCGCCGCTTGCTGCGCGATCAGAGCGCCGACGCGCGCCATGCCCGGCCGGGTGCCGCCGCTCATGTTGATTACGCTCATGCCGGGCGTCGCAGAACCACTCATACTGCCACCAGCCGACCCGCCGACCTTGCTCGCCGAAGCGATGCCCACGATGGACGACCCCGCATGCGACGCCGCCGGAGTCATCTGTCCAGAAGGCGTAGGTACTCCCGTCCCGCCGGCTGTGCCCGGAAGCGTGCCACCGCCGCTGCCC
>JACLAC010023421.1_pt1 | contig 20915 bp, 19 predicted proteins | sample 8027881 | NCBI WGS metagenome assembly JACLAC01 (sample SAMN15725517, study PRJNA655200) | protist metagenome | isolation source: fluorescence activated cell sorting (FACS) single amplified genomes of... | place: Spain: Blaines Bay Microbial Observatory, Mediterranean Sea | collected 2016-01-19 | reverse complement strand
ACAAAGAAGGGAGAGATTTGGGCGAGAAGGAATCCCGCCCAGGAATAGGGTCAGTCAACCAACACGACGACGCGGGCTTCTCTCAGGAAATTGAGATTGGCCGCCAGCTGGCGAATGCGAGCTGCGTCCTGATCAGCGAGGATAATGTCCGTTTTGTTTTTGCCAGCTACCCCGACAGCTCTAACTGTCAGTGGATTACCTGCCACTCGGTCGTTGGTTTCAGCCTGTTCCAGATCCTTGACGTAACCAGCCATTCCGTGCTTGAGAACAAATTCCTGTTCCACATAGGCTGAGCCATAGAGTTCACTCCCAGATTCATCAAAAACCCGTGGCGACATTGCTGGTTGAGCTTCTGTTCCTCGCGCATCGATGATCAAGCCAGTGTAAACTCGCCCCATGTCGATTGGGGTATCGGATCTGGAATTGGAAGAGTGTTCTACTGGTGGGGCAATTTCCACTGGGATCCGGAAGAGAGCTTGTTGCGGAACCATCTGTTGGAGTTGGGCTTCCATACGGACGCGAACACTGCCGTCAGAGAAGTAGCGTGGTGCACCAACAGGGCGCAATCCATAGATCATACCCTGAACATTGGAGCGGATTTGATCATCAGTCAACATCGCGTCTTGTAGCGTGGTACTAGAACTGACGTTGATCCCTTTGATCATCTCCAGAATGTTACGAGCTGCATCCATCCGTGCTGCTCGTTGGGCGCTAGCGTTTTTTTGAGCAGAGGTTCCTGCTTTTTTCGCAGGTACGCCTAGACCATCGGCAATGATAAGTCCCTGGTTCCAATCGACACAGGCTGAGTTCCCATCTTGCAGACAACGGTCATCTATCGAAACACTCCAAGCTGTGCTGGCCAGCAACAGTCCAAGGCACGCGCTTATCCATGTCTTCATCTTGTCTCCTGGCTGAAATCGGTAGGTAGCAGCGGCCCAATCTAGCCGCTAGGAAAGAGCAGGCGAATGCAGCTTTTATGCGAATCGCCTATACGTCCTTGATGCTTAGCTGCAGCTTACCCCGTTTGTCAAGACCCATGGCTTTTACTTTGACAGTATCACCTTCGCGAACGACGTCTGTGACTGCACGGACACGGCCTTCCGCCAAGTTAGAGATGTGTACTAACCCTTCGGTTCCAGGGAAGACTTCTACAAAAGCTCCGAAGTCAACCACTCGCTTGACAATCCCATCGTAAACAGTGCCAATTTCCACGGTACGCGTCAGATCTCGAACAATTTCCAAGGCAGCATCTACGGCCTTGTGATCTCCAGATGCAATGGAGACCAAACCGTCGTCAGAGATGTTGATCTTCACTCCAGTTCGCTCGACGATGCTCTTGATCATCTTGCCACCAGGGCCAATGACGATGGAGATCTTGTCGGGTGGAATCTTGTGAGTAATGAAGCGCGGCGCATAGCTGGACAGTCCGGCACGAGACTGCTCCAAGGTGTCTCCCATGATCTTGAGAATGTGCAGTCGACCTTCACAAGCTTGTTCCAGTGATGCCTTGACAATCTCACGGGTGAGTCCCTTGATCTTGATGTCCATCTGCAATGCGGTGATGCCTGTGGTAGTGCCAACAACCTTGAAGTCCATGTCACCTAGATGGTCTTCATCACCCAGAATATCTGATAGAATGCTGGTCTGTCCGTCGTCATAGATCAGCCCCATGGCGATACCGGCAGCAGCAGCCTTGAGAGGAATACCTGCATCCATCATTGCAAGAGAGCCGGAACAAACCGTTGCCATTGAGGAAGAACCATTGGACTCGAGTACTTCAGAGACTAGACGAATGGTGTAGGGGAACTCCTCTCTACTTGGAAGTAGATGACTGAGGCCGCGCTCGGCAAGGTGCCCATGGCCGATTTCACGGCGCCCAGGCCCTCTGGGAGGTCGGGCTTCGCCAACACAAAAACTTGGGAAATTGTAGTGTAGCATGAAATTTCTATAGCTCACCCCATGCAGCGAATCGATGAGTTGCTCATCTTCTTTAGTACCTAGAGTTACTACACCCAATGCTTGGGTTTCTCCACGTGTGAAGAGCGCAGAGCCGTGGGCTCGTGGTAGAATTCGTGCCTCACAATCAATCTGGCGGATATCTTTTGGGCCTCGTCCATCAATACGAATCTGATCCTTCAGAATACGCTCTCGCATGACATTTTTCTTGACCGAACTAATTGAACTTTTGGCCTGTCCAATGTCATCATTGCTGGGCTCACTGCCTTCAGGAAAGACCTCAGCAAGTACTTCATCAACAACGGCGTCCAGTCGCTGATAACGCTCCTGCTTCTCTGTGATCTGCAGGGCCTCTACCAATTTGGGCTGGCTGGCTGCGGTTACCTTGGTGTGCAACTCTTCATCAATTTCTGGTATAGCGACTTCGCGTTTGGGTTTGCCGCAGCGCTGCATCAGCTCTTCCTGAATTCGAATGATTGGCTGAACCTGCTCCTGACCAAACCAAAGGGCGTCAAGCATCACCTCCTCACTCACCTCTTTCGCTTCCCCTTCTACCATCAGGATAGCGTCTTTCGAAGCTGCCATGATGATATTTAACTCACTCTCTTCCAGCTCAGCAGGCGTTGGGTTGACGACGAATTCACCATTGATGCGTCCGACTCGGATGCCTCCAATTGGTTGATAGAAGGGAATGTCTGAAACACAGAGCGCTGCCGAAGCACCAATCATAGCTGCGATATCGGGGGCATTGTCCTGATCGGAGCTGAGCACAGTGGCCATGATCATGGTTTCTGCCAGATAGTTTTCATCGAAGGATGGACGTAGGGGACGATCAATGAGCCGAGAGGTTAGGGTCTCTGACTCGGAGAGGCGGCCTTCACGCTTAAAGAAACCACCGGGAATACGTCCAGCAGCGTAAGCTTTCTCGACGTAGTGAACCGATAGGGGGAAAAAGTCAGCACCAACACCGCTACCTTTGTCGGCAGTGGCGGCAACTAACACGACAGTGTCACCGTAGCGAACCAAGATAGAGCCGTTGGCTTGTTTAGCGAGTTTTCCTGTCTCGAGTGTAAGAGTGGCCTTGCCAAAGGCCGTAGATACAGTTTCCATAGATTCTCCTGATTTTTCAATATATTAGGGATCGAAAGAGAGACCAATCGCAGCGCATCGTGGGGAGGCAGCCTTGGGACGAACAACCAGACAAAGGTTGGAGAGGGTGTTGCGTTGGAATGATGGCTGTTAAGCAGGCAGCGAACGGAATCAAGAATTGCAGGTTGTTTCCTAAGAGGGGATTGGCGGAAGAACGAACCCTTTGTGGGCTCGTTCTAGCAGGTAGCTGTTTATCTGCGGATGCCTAGCTTTTGGATAATTTCCTGGTAGCGATCCACGTTTTCCGCCTTGAGGTAGTTAAGAAAGTTGCGCCGTCGACCAACTAGGCGCAACAGCCCACGGCGAGAGTGAAAGTCCTTTGGTTGCTGCTTGAAATGCTCAGTCAGGTAGACAATTCGGGCTGTCAGCAGGGCAATCTGGACTTCTGTTGAGCCACTGTCGTGCTCATTCTTGCCATAGGTGCGAATCAGTTCATTTTTCTGTTCCTTGGTCAACATGCAGAAATACTCCTCAGATCAATACTTTGTTCGGTTGAAAACAGGGGCCTCGCTCTCCCGGATGCAGAGAACCAAGTGCCCAGAGTTCTTGTTCATCACCAGCCTGATACCAGGCTTCAGTGGTATGGTCATTAGGAACGGCTGATCCTGAAGTTGGGCTCAGCGGGACGGTTTGTCCTTGTCGAATACGTTCCCGGTCTTCCAGAGGCAGACGCAGCGCAGGGAATTCGCTCAGCACTCTGGAAGAATCCATCCATGGGTTGACTTCCTGAGCTAGTTGCTCAGGAGTTTTGGCTTCCTCGATCGCGAATCGAGAGCCAAAACGCAGACGGCGCAAGGCAGACAAATGAGCACCAACACGTAGATCCTGGCCCAATTGCTCAGCTAGTGAGCGAACATAAGTGCCCTTTGAACAATGCACGGTGATCTCTGCTTCCGGTAACGCAAAGCGCTCTAGCCTCAATTGCTCCAGAAAGACTCGCCGCATCGGTAACTCTGGTGCTTCTCCACGACGGGCCATTCGATAGGCCGGCGTGCCCTGAAGCTTGACCGCTGAGTGGACTGGGGTTTGTTGATCTTGCCACCCCAAGTGCCTCTGCAGCCACTCGTTCACCATCGTTTCGTTCACGGAACTTGGATCCCATTCAGCCAGTATCTGGCCTTCTGCGTCAAAAGTATCAGTGCGAATGCCGAAACGAACTGTCGCACGATACACCTTGTCCTGTTCGTTGAACAGGGAAATCAATTTGGTCGCCTTGCCCAAGAAAACTGGGAGTACTCCAGTCGCTAATGGATCCAGAGTGCCCAGGTGCCCAGCTTTTTTCTCCTGAAACTGACGACGGGCCCAGCGAATTACATCAAAGGAAGTCCAGCCACTGGGCTTGTCAATGTTCAGAATCCTCAGCACTGTCTGTCTTCTTTACCTTTTGCAGTGCCTGATCGATCTCCATGCTATAGTCAAATCCAGCATCATAGAGAAAGCGTAACTTGGGAGTCAGTCGGGTTTGCAGCACTTTGCCCAGGCAGCGGCTGAAGAATCCGGCAGCGTGGTTGAGCGAGGTGACAACTTCTTCTACTTGTTCACTCGGGAAAAAGCTCACGTATACCGTGGCAAAGGAATTGTCTCGGGCTGCTTCAACCCTGCTGACAGTCACCAGCCGGAAGCGTGGATCTTTGCTCTCCCGTAACAGGATCTCTGCCAGCTTTCGTTGCAGTAGCAAATTGTTTGGCTCTGCTGATTTGTTACCACGCATTTAGAGAGTTGCTGCTTCTTCGACCTCAATGAAGGCCTCAATAATATCACCTTGCTGGACATTCTGAAAGTCCAGAACGATTCCACATTCGTAATTCTGAGTGACTTCACGAACGTCATCCTTGAAGCGTTTCAAGGAAACAACATGCCCAATATGAATTTCTGATTCATCACGCATGACACGGGCCTTGCAGTTTCGCACAACCTTACCTTCTGTGACCAAACACCCAAAAATATTACCGATACGATTGGCGTTGAAGATCTGATCCACGCGGCAACGGCCGATCACTTCTTCACGGATCTCCGGAGCTAGCATACCTTGTAAGGCAGCGCGGACATCGTCGATAGCGTTGTAGATTACATCATAGAGGCGCAAGTCGACGCCTTCACGGGCCAGTGTTTCACGAGTCTTTGCATCTGCCTGAACATTGAAGGCGATAATGATCGCATCCGAGGCAGATGCCAGCACAACGTCCGTTTCTGTGACGTTGCCAAGACCTGTGTGCAGAAAGCGCACAGAGATCTTTTCGCTGCCCAGTTGCGAGAGAGAGTTGCGTAGAGCCTCGACAGAACCTTGAACATCTGCTTTCAGCAGTAGGTTGAGTTCCAGGCTACCAGCCTCTTCCAGTTGACTGAAAATATTTTCTAGATTTGTCTTCTGCTGCTGGGAGATATTGGCTGTCCGTTGATTTTCCAGACGCTGCTGCGCCAGTTGTCGGGCAGTGCGTTCGTCGTCCATTACGATGAAGGTTTCCCCGGTGGTTGGCACGTCATCAAACCCGGTAATCTCCACAGGAACAGCAGGAGTCGCTTCTTGAATCGGCTGACCGTGATCATTGAACATCGCTCGGACTCGCCCACAGGTTGTTCCAACTAGGAAGAAATCTCCGATACGTAGTATGCCTCGCTGGATGAGTACAGTTCCCACCGCTCCCTTGCCACGGCTGATCTTGGACTCTATGATAGCTCCACGGGCTGGGCCATCATAGAAGGCCTTCAACTCCAGTATTTCTGCTTGCAGCAGTACCATCTCCAACAAGTTGTCGATACCATCCCCGGTTTTGGCAGAGACTGGAACCATAATCGTGTCCCCACCTAATCCTTCAGAGACGAGGTTGTGTTCCAGCAACTCTTGCTCAATGAGCTGTGGACTGGCGTCTGGCTTATCTACTTTGTTGACAGCGACGATGAGAGGGACCTCAGCCGCCTGTGCGTGATTGATCGCCTCAATTGTTTGTGGTTGCACCCGGTCATCAGCAGCGACCACAAGGATCACGATATCCGTAGCGTTGGCTCCTCTGGCACGCATGGCCGTGAATGCTTCATGACCTGGAGTATCGAGGAAAGTGATGTTGTGATTATTATGGCGAACGTGGTAGGCACCAATGTGCTGGGTAATGCCTCCAGCTTCACCTTCGGTAACTTTCGCTGAGCGAATCTTATCCAGCAGGGAGGTTTTACCGTGATCAACGTGGCCCATGATGGTAACGATCGGGGCGCGCTCACGCTGGTCGGTGCCATCGGTAGTCTCAAAGACCTGCTCTTCGAGATTAGTGGTCTCCTGTTCTACTTCCACTTCAAATTCAGCAGCAATCAGCGCAGCAGTCTCTCCTGGAATACTCTGATTTATGGAAGCCATGACCCCATTTTCCATAAGGCGCCTAAGGATATCTGTCACTTTGATTCCGATTAGACTAGCGAGGTCTGCAACGGTGATGGCATTGCCAATCTTGATGCTCTTTTTGCGAGGATTAAAGACATGTTTGGTGGTTTCTGCCTGCTCATGAACACGCTGGCCTCTTCGTCGCTCACTCTTGCGTTGCTTTCGTCGAGGTTGGTCGTCATCCTCGTTATAATTGACAACTCCAGGCTCGTTGTTTTCTCGTCGCTGTTTTCGTTGCAGTGCCTCACTCTCGGACTCTTCACGGCGATGATGGCGAGCTTTACTACCCTTTTTCTCAGACTTTCGCTCTCGCTGCTTACGCTCTTCTTCTTCTCTACCAGGAGTGGTAGGTCTACTAGCTGGCTCTAAGGACGGAGGTGATGATGGAGCTACCTCTATAACAGTTTCTGCTTCCAGAGGTAATGGTTTGGGCTCAGACTCTACTACTCTTTCTTTGGTCACTTCTTCTGCAGAAGTGTCTGTTGACTGAACTTCCACTGTAGCTTCTTCAGGCTCAGTCGTTTCTTGCTGGACTTCAACAACGGGTGAGGGTGGTGCCTCTTGCCGATCACCACTGACCCGAATGATATTTTCCTCTTGCACTTCTTCGGATCGTCGTCTGCGGATACGTCTTGGGCGTTTGCCTCCAATCAGTGTGTCACTGTCGAACTCAAGAGTTCCCTCTGGATTTGTATCTTCTCGGCGTGTGGAGATGATTTGTGCTGGACTTTCTTTAGCAGGGCGACTTGGTGGTGGACTGGCAGGGCCACCGATCTTCTTACGAATAATTGCAATTTGCTCATCAGAGAGCGCATTAAAGTTACTGGAAACAGGTATTCCGAGTTTACGGATTCGCTGTAGCAGTTGCTTGGCTGGCAGATTCATTTCTTTAGCCAGCTCAAACACACGCATATTGGACATAGGATTCTGGACTTCTTGGGGTTTCAGGAGGGTTTTTCCTCAGTAGTTTCTGACGGATCTGCTGTTTGTGCAGATGTGTCGGGTTCGGTTGGTTCGGTAACCACGGCCGCTGCTTTTGGATCTTCTATCGTAGGATCAGCCGATACAGCCTCTGTTTCAATCTCCTCCCCTAGTGGATCTTCTGATTCAGTCGCTGCTACATCTTCATTCCTGCGGGCTGCTGCTTCAGCAGCGGGAGTTCCTGCAGCATGCAGACCGCTGGTAATGCCAGTGTAGAGCAGTTCTCGCTCCTCCTTGCCTCGTTCCAATTCACGAGTTAGTTGTTCTTCAATGCTAGGTGCTTCTTCTTCATCGACAGAAATATTGATCTTGTAGCCAACGAGGCGGGAGGCCAGACGAACATTTTGTCCTTTGCTACCGATGGCTAGGGAGAGCTGATCCTGCTTGACAATCACGTCAATTTCTCCAGTTTCCTCATCAATTGCCAATTCATCAATTACCGCGGGTGCTAGTGCGTTGGTCGTGTAGACAGCCACATCTTCGTTCCAGCGGACGATGTCGATTTTCTCTCCGTATAGTTCGTTGACGATGTTCTGCACCCGGCTACCACGAATGCCTACGCAGGAGCCAACAGGATCAACGTCTGGATCTTTGCTGTAGACAGAAATCTTGGCACGCTTACCAGGCTCTCGGGCTGCGCTGACAATTTTGACAATACCATCATAAATTTCTGGAACTTCCATTTCGAAGAGCTTGATTAATAGTCCAGGATGAGTCCTGGAAATCGCAAGCTGGGATGGTTTCTGAGGATTATTGTTTACATCCATCAGATAGACCCGAATGTGGTCTCCGTAGCTGAAATTCTCTCCAGGAATTTGCTCTCGGCGAAACAAATAAGCATCGGTTTTGTCCAAAAAGCGTAGCGCAATCCGGCCGTTACTCTCGGAACGCAGCACAGTTCCGGTCAACACTTCGCCAATTCGCTTCTCGAAGGTGCTGACAATCATTTCCCGCTCTGCTTCACGGATGCTACCGAAGATGATACTGCGTGCTGATCGGGCAATCCGATTGAACTCTCGTTCGTCAATCAGGTACTCCACCTCATCACCTATTTGCGCTTCTGGATCGATTTCCTGGACTTCATCCAGAGAAACCTCGTTGTCAGCATCATCAACAATATCTACTATTTCCTTATACTGGAAAAGTTCAATCTGGCCCGTGCGCTTGTTGAAGCTGCCTTCAATAGATTCGTAGGGAAGCTTCCTTTTGGCAGCCTGAACAATTGATTCGACCACCAGACGAATCATGATGTCACGATCCAAGGCCTTTTCCTTGGAGACTTCAGTGATGACTTCGAGCAAGTTGTCTCGCAACAGCGACCTCACGCAGTGAGAAGTGAAGGAAGTCGGCGCCTAAGGGGTCAACCGAACAGTAAAGGGTCAAGGTGTGCCTGACAAATTTCTTGGAGCGGAATCTCAAGTAGCGGTCCTTGCTCCACCCGCAGTACGATGCCCTGATCAGTGGTAGTATGCAGAGTTCCAGTCCAGCGCTTGTGTCCCTGTTGGCTATTGCGCAGCAAGAGCGTGATGCGCTTTCCCAAAAAACGCTGGTAGTGCGCCAGGGTACGCAAGGGACGATCCACACCGGGCGTGGAGACTTCTAGTCGATAGGCACCCCGAATAGGATCCTCATTATCTAGGATCGGCTCAATGGCTCTATTGACCAGCACGCAGTCATCCAGATTGATTCCCTCCGGGCGATCAATCCAAAGGCAGAGAACTTGTTCTTTGCCTTCGCGTCTCCAGTCTAATTGCAAGATTTCGTAGCCGAGTTGCTCAAGTGGAGGGGTTAACAGTTGCAGCAGCCGATCGGGCAGACGAGCCATGCGCAGGTATCAGAGACAAAACATTAAATTGATAAACTAGAACATTTATCACAGCTAATCAGAATTGTCGACGGTTTTTCCATCTAGAACTCAAAGGAGGGTCGGGAGAATCCCCAGTTGGCATGGTTAGGCTCGTGGGCGACTTGCTCATAAAGCTCATCCGGTAGCTCTTTAAGAAAGCGAGAACGACCACTGTGACTGGGGCCGTAGTAGTTGGCGCTAATAGCTGGGGCGGTCAGGATTAGGTGCCGCTGAGCACGGGTGAGAGCGACGTAGAACAATCTCCGTTCTTCCTCCAATTGGTCGCTGCTGTTCATACTGCGTTGGTGGGGGAAGAGTCCCTCCGTCAGCCCAATCAGGAATACAACTTCCCACTCAAGGCCCTTGGCCTGATGAATCGTGGTCAGGGTTAGGTGCTCCTGATCTTCCCATTCCATCGATTCTCGGTCACTGACCAGGTTATTGCCAACCAAGGAGAGTTCATTGAGGAAGGAATCCAGATCCGGATAGTTGCCGGCGAATTCCAGCAGGGATTGCAGGTCAGCCTCACGCTGTGGTGCATTCTCGTAGATATTGCGTAGAACTTCACGGTAGAAGTTGAGGTAGACGATCTCGAGCATGCGAGACACAAAAGTTTCCGGGACTAGCATTTGTCGAAAACACTCTTGTAATTGGTTCCAGTCTTCTCTTGCCTTGGCCGGAATCAACTTCTGCAGGGCTTCGTTATTCTGACTCAGGCGGACGGCCTGCTGTTCCTGGAAAACGTTATAGATCTTGTGGGCTGTGATGTTCCCGATACCACGTATCTGCTTCAGAACTCGCATCCAGGAGATTTCATCCAGAGGATTGAAGAGCACCTTGACAAAAGACAGTAGATCCTTGACGTGAGCCTGCTCAAAGAACTTGATTCCCGAATGAATCTGAAAAGGAATGCCAGCTCTGGTCAGAGCCACTTGCAGGATGGCCGCTTGGGCATGAGTCCGGTAGAGCACGGCCATCTGATCCAGCGGAATCTCCTGGTCTCGGATCTTTAGGATTAGCTCTAGCAGAACATCGGCTTCTGCTTGTGGGTCCCAGACCTGATGGATCTGAGGGAGTGTCCCATCCATTAGCTCAGTGAAGAGGTTTTTTTCGAACTGTTCCTCGTTGCAATTGATGCTCTCGTTGGCCACCTGCAGGATTTGTGGAGTACTGCGGTAGTTCTGCTCCAGTCGATACACCACCGCCTGGTAGTATTCCGGAAAATCAAGAATATTTCGGAAGTTGGCGCCGCGCCAACTGTAGATAGATTGTGCATCATCACCCACCACCATCAGGTTGCGATGAGGACGAGACAGGTAGTCAAGAATCTGAGCCTGAACCTGATTGGTGTCCTGATATTCATCAACCAGCAGATGCTGAATTTGCTGACAGAGTGGCAATTTGTCGTGATGTTGAAGCAGCAAGTCCAGCCAGTTTTCCAACAGGTCATCAAAATCCATCACCTGATTGCGTCGTTTCTTAGTGCGATAGCACTTGAGAATCTGAAGCATCGACTCAAGGTGCTGTTCCAGATAGGCATAGGGACTGCGTAATAGATAGTTTTCCAACCCAAAATCTCGTTCAATGTAAATTCGTTGCTCAAGTAATGTAGCCTCGCAGGTCGTATTGAAGGCATTGGAAAAGACATTGCTGAGCACGGAAGCGTTGGGGAAGTGCTTGGAAGGCTTGCCCATCACTTCAGCCAAGGCGGCTTTGAGCAAATCCTGTGAATCACTGCTGTCAAGAATGCTGAAGTTATGTTCGTACTGGACCTGGGTGGCATAGCGGCGTAGGAATCGGCTGGCGACACTGTGGAAAGTACCGTGCAGCAGTCGAGGTCCACTGTCTTGCACGGGCATGAAGTGTGAGGCTCTGTGTGCCATCTCGTTGGCAGCTTTGTTGGTGAAGGTTAGCAGCAAGATTGAATTGGCAGGTACTCCATTTCGCAATAGTTGTCCCACCCGATGAGTGATCACCCGAGTTTTACCACTTCCAGCCCCAGCAATCACAAGGGCTGGCCCTTGCTCGTGGAGGACAATCTGGCGCTGAGCTTCATTGAGAGAATCGAGCAGTGGATTGTTCATACGGACAGTTGTTTCTAAATGCAGAGGCGAAATGTCCTTGGACTGATGCCCAAGTTCCTGCAAAAATACGTGGATTGAAAATATACTGGTCCCTACTAGCGGAGCAACTGGAGGATGGCATCACCTACAGCAGTTGTGCTCCAGGGCGGTACATTGAAGTACCTCAGTCTCTCACAACTGCAGTCGTTGTGGCAATCTATCACAGAAAATTTAGCAGGGCTTACCACGATGATCTGTGAGGAGATGGTGTTTACCTAGTTGAAACGGGTAGAATCATTTGTGCGCTACAAACAAAGTACTTAAATTTATATAAATAATTTCAATACTTTATAGACATAAAAATCAATTATGTAACTATTGTCTTACCGAACGTTTTTCTAACGATTGTTAAGTGACTGATTTTATTATAACCATGTTCGCAAAATATGTGTCGTGTGCAACAGAAAAAATTTTTGCACACACTCAATGCCAAACTAGCTCAGCTTATCCTGCTTTTGTGTGTTAACACGTTTTTGCTTTGCCAACTGTGCAGCAATCATATCATCCATCTCACCAAGCTCAGCAGCTGCCTTAAACTGTTCTAGCACAGGCACCAATTCATCTGTACTCGCTAGCTCCACAGCATCCATACCCTCAGCAAGCTCAAGCACCCTGCTGCCATAGCGTATGGTTAATTCGACAGTACCATCCGCACCCACATGCCACCAACGCAGCACACGTTTACTCACTTCAACTTCACGTAGTTCACCACTATCATCTGCAACAGTACGGACACTATGGGATTTATAGTTTGGATTTTGGGCAAGCTGTAACTGCTCAATTATACCAGATGCAAGTTTGATTCTGCGCTGTAGGATGGGATTATTTGTGTTGCTTCGCTGATACCGTGTCAGCTTCAGTGTCTTCAGTAGTTCCATCGTTGCCTCCTTATTAGCAAGTGTTCACTAGTATTGTGTGATCACTTTAGGAGATGGACAACCCGAAATTATTCGGAGTAGTTCAATAACAAGGAAGTAAGCGTATCTAGTTTTTCAGATTGATGCTCTGAGAGCTTGTTCTTTGCTTGGTGCTCAAGCTATGTAGTGTACCAACGACGTAAACCTACAAAAGGAGAAGAATCTGTAAAGGGTGGAAATTTCCTGTGTTCAGAAAGATATTTAATAAAATCATTATACATCACATTCCAATAATCATCTGTAGGACTCCAAGACCAATCAGCAAAAGACTCTAATTGATGTATTTTCTCAGAGGACAGATTCCTACGTTTATACATTTTTCGTACTTTATGACCTTGGAGCCAAGCTTAAATTCAGAACTTGAGATAAACTTTGCCGGTACTTTTGAGGTCCCATTATCATCAAAATTTTCAGTAAGTGAAAGGATAAATTTATCCCAATTCTTTTCCCTTATTTTTTTCCAATTCCAACCAGGTATTTGTTCAAGTTTAGCTTGTTGAGCGCTGGTCAAGGATTCCTCATTATCAATTTGGTATTCAAGATATCTCGGAACATCAATATTCATAACAGAAATTTTTTGTTCATAGGAATACTTATGGAAATCAAAATCGTTAAAATCTATATCCATAAGCTCGGCATTAATATATTGAAGAATTGCTTCAACTTTCTTTAACCATTTAACATCAAACAAATTTTCATTAACAAAGTTCTTTTCTTGAAGATATTGATTTTGAAGTTTATCTATTTTACCATCAACATGAAGTTGTTGATTTTTTTCTACTAAGTAATTATTTTGGAACGGTATTAATATTGATTCAAAGTATTTTCAGAAACCTCTCCAAACTTAAGTTGGATTTGTGTTAGATATTCAACCAATAGATACCAATCAAATTCATATTTTGTGAGATCTCTTTTGCAATAGCCGCTCTCTCTTCAGAAAGACCCACACCATACAAATTAGCGGGATGAGCACCAAAATACTCCGTACTCTGCAAGCGAGCACCAAATCCAGAGCCCATATTAACGACTTTTACATCCTCTATGGGCAAAAGCTACTTTCAGATAAATATTCAAAAAAAAGTCTTTTGCGATAATAAGAATGAACGATATCGAAATGACTAAAAAAACTAAGAGATTTGCTCAAATCTTTACTATTATAAACTAATTTTATCATGTCTATATAATTCATAAGAATAATTAAATCATTACATTAAGGAGCCAAATTGAATTCACGATTACTTATTTAAAAAAACATCTGTGCTATTAATGATTATTTCTGCCTCAGGACGAGGAGTTTCAGCATCATACGATGCTTTTACATGCACAAAATGTATACCGGACTTTTCATCTAATGCCTCTAGAACCTGAGCAAAATCAGCAACTGTAGTGACAATGTCATGGTCAACACTAATGCTACTACCTTCAACGATTTTGCTGTAGTTTAGGTGGTCCTGATAGGTTCTCTGTCCACCGGTACTCTTATTCGATTCATTATCAAACATAATGTAAATAAGCTTTCCTGTACTGCCTTTGTTATAACGCCCCGCAGTTGTAAGCCCACCCATGTGCATAACAAATTCAGCATCACCCCCGCAGACACAGATATCACGCCCAGCCATTGCTGCACCCAAACCAAGACTCAAGGCACCACCCATGTTACCCACCATAAAAAAATTAGAAGTATCAGGCATGAAAGTACCCATATCACGTGCAGTATTACCGGTAGTACCAATGAAAACTTTTTCGGTACCTGAAAATTTCTCATTCAGCATCTTAAGATATTCACTGCGCTTTGGATATTTTGATAAATTTAACACATCTGTTTCTAACTTAACTGGTGAGAATGTATCTTTCTGCAATACGCAGATTTGCATTCGTTGTTCACAGGCTTTAATTTGCTCTTTCGCTGTTACTTCACTATCAAGATCAAGCAACACATGTTCATAGCCGTATGCATCTATCAGATCAGGCAGACGTGTTGCGAGGTGCGCATGCTGAATTTCACTATCACCTGTCTCGTAGGTACGCCAACTGGTGATAATGGGAAATTTCAAATCGTATGGTATCAATAGGCTAGTTATACAACTACCCATATTAGTTAATCCTGAAGATTGCACAATCACTATAGGGCGCTGGCCCGTCATAGACAGACCAGCAGCTACTGAACAACCCACCGCTTCGCTAGCACATGGCACATAAGGAATTCTATCGCTATTGTTAATAGATGCATTGATAAGGTTTTTGGCAAAGCTACAAGGAACGACAACCAAGTGCGTAAAACCTTCTTCAATTAACAATTTAGTAAATTTGATTGTATCCAACATTTAATTAAATTCCTTTACGATGATTTAATCACACATATTTATTTTATTCCAATGTTTTTCCAAGGGGCACTTAACTGAGCCCTTAAGATCGCTACATGGTGGATAAAGCACAACATTAATATCATCCTTTGTTACTTTTACGTCTATATATTTGCATAATAATGGCTGTTGATCAGGCCTGACACGTTGTACAATATCATTATGAATATTCATGACGCCATGTAATGAAGCTACTGCATAGTAAGGACCAGTAATTCTACGCTCTTGATGGGTCTAGAAGTTTAAATAAAATTGACCAAAGTCATGAATCTTCAGCAAATTTTTATAAGCTACAAAAGCAGCACCCCTAATACCAAACAATCCCTTACAAGAACTGAAAGCCATGGCATTTGCTAAATCATGTTGATCCTTTAAGCCAACAAAAGCAGTTGCATTGACATACAAAGCCACACCTCAGGCATCTTCGATTTTGCAGATATTTCTTAAATTTACTTTGAACGCAAAACTTGTTTCAGTATACACACACATCACCCACTCGAAATCACCAGTAAAATTTCCAACGTCCACATACTGACATTTAGTTACGTTACAGCCCCTGGGCAATAGTTTTTCCAAACGATAACTGCAATACCCTGTTGATATTAGCAAAACCTTACCCCGGACCAAACTATGTGCAGCCAATTCCTAACCAAAGGTAGCAGAGCCTTGAGCAATCAAGACCTCATCCTGACCAGACAACTCTTTTATCCATTCAATAACCTCGGCAGACATCTATGTATAGCCTTCGTCACCACAGCAAAACAATGGGCGCATCACTTTGGTTGCCTCATAGGGCACAGCACCAGACCCAGGTGTCAGAATCAGTTTTTTATTTTTGACCTGCGCAATTGACCGTCTTAGATTTTGGCGGAAGTCGATACTGCTGATGCCCGCTTTACGTGGGAAGATTAGTAGTTTTTCTTGAAGAATATCATTTGAGTTATAATGGCCATTAACTAACAGATCAATATCGTATTTAGCCAGTACATCTTCTGTAACGAGCCACGGGGTTGGCACTACCTCTTTGACAAAAGCCATTGTTTCAAGCACTTCTTTACGATGCTCGTATCGCAACTCTGGGGATAACCTTTCTTTAGTTCAATTACATCATCAGTGGTTAACCCAATAATGACTTCGCCATATTCCGATGCACGCTTAATGAGCCTCACATGCCCATGGTGAATAAGCGAAACGGACATATACACCACAATTCGTTTCATCTTAAACAACGCCCTGTGAAAAACTTACTTTGTTCCAGGAATGAACTCCAAAATTTCTTTAATTGACATACAGTCTGGTTCTGCTTCTAAACTACGTCCGTGACTAAGGATACTTTTTGCAACTTTAAGCATTGCGGGATAAGCTGACCGTAACATATGATTAGCAGTAATAACTATATTAACCCCCATCTCGGCAAACTCTTCTACTGTAACTGAATTGAAACTCGTAGGAACGACTACTATTGGAGTGTGTCTATCAGAAGCTCTAAACTTCTGCATAAACTCAATAATCTCAGCAGGATCCTTATGCCTAGAATGAATCATGATCCCATCTGCACCAGCTTGGATATATGCTGTGGCTCTGGCAAGAGCATCATCCATACCTACTTCAAGTATTAAAGACTCAATTCTTGCTATAATCATAAAGTCTTTACCTATCTGAGCTTTTTTGCCCGCTATTATTTTTTCGCAAAAACCTGCGATGGTATCTTGAGTTTGAACTACATCATTACCAAACAATGAATTCTTTTTTAGCCCAGTTTTATCCTCAATAACTACCGCACTCACCCCTGTTCGCTCTAAGCTTCTAACAGTAAACTCGAAATGTTCAATTTTTCCACCAGTATCTGCGTCATAAATCATCGGCTTAGTAGTAACTTCAAAAATATCGTTAACCATGTTTAGTCTAGAGGTTACATCCACAGCTTCAATATCAGGCTTTCCTCTAGCAGTAGAGTCAGTTAAAGAACTTGACCACATACCATCAAAAGAAACCAAATTTCCATTCCTCTCTTCACTAGTCGATTCAGCAATTAATCCACTCAAAGCATTATGTGCTTCAAGTATTCTTACCACCGGTTTAATTTTAATTAGTTCGCGCAATCGACTTTGACGCGAAACTGAAGCGACGCCCAACTGTATAAGCTCATTTTTGACATTAAAATCACTGATATCCGAGCTATATGGAATCTCTTTTAATGAACCCCCATAACCATGAATGAGTGTCACAACTTCATCTCTCAAATACTGATATGCTCCATACTGCCAATCATCACCATGTACAACATAATCGGGCTTAAGTTTTAAGATATTATCTTTATAACTGGCTGAATCTTGCGGAACAATATGATTAACGTATTTTAATGAATCTAACGCTTCATGTCTTTTTTCATAATTCAAAAATGCTCTATCGTTCATCTCCTCAATGGCTTTAGAGGTTAGCAAGCCAACAGTTACTTCACCTAAGCTTGTGGCTTCTTTTAACAACCTAACATGGCCTGCATGAATCAAATCCGCAATTAATGCTACATAAACTTTCTTCATATTATACCTTTACTACTTATTGATGAATTGGGCAGTGCCAACAATTTCACGCGATAGAAATGCGTTCTGCTACATCTGATTCTTGACCGAGTAACCTATTTCATTAATGTCAATTGTGTATAGACCAGTGCGACACCCAAGATCTGGCATCTTATGATTTTTATCTGGGGGAAGGTTTTTTTAAGAGATCCATACCTTTTCAATGACACTCCGCATTCTTGGTTCATTTTCAAGGTACCACTTTGCAAATTTCTCATACTCTTTACCTTTGCTGTTTAGTTCGATTGGTAATGACTGTAAAAGTAATTCAAAATTTTTCACTTTGACTTCATCTATTTATTACACATTTCATCCTATGTTTTGTAATTCAATAACATTCTTTCTTTTTAACACTGTTGCGATGATCCTTTATGCTTATTCAAAACGAAGCTTTTGAGTCAATGATTTCAAATATTCCTTCAACAGTTAAAGTGTTTTTGCTCAGCATCATCCAGCAGTTTGAACAGGATCCTGCCACTGTTGTCCACTACACACTTACAAACGGTGGGGATCTCCGTTTAGCTGTTTTACCACCCTCCGACTCATCCAAAACTAGGCTACGCAATTTTGCTACACTTTATTGGCAGAACAGGAACCGTGTTGTGCTTGCACGTATGTATTTGACCCCAAGTGAACTAACTACACTTGATTTCCAATCCGCTGTAGTTCCAACACGTGCAGCTGAACCCTTGTTAAGTGAAATACGTTTATCTGAACAAGATTGTAGGACAGTTTCAGACAAAGTTATTGGAGCATTAAAGCGTGCCAAGGTGAAAATGGTAGATACTTTCTAATTCTTCTCTGTCTCGCACCCATTACCTTCACATCTCATGTAACAAACTCACCCTTGCTTGCTCCATCAATCAGGTTCCTTGCTCTATAAAGCAGATTTGACACTACAACTGTGGTATTCCTCTTTTCTGCGGCAGTGTCCCTGTCCTCATCTTTTCTCTTCCGCTCCTTTACAACTAACTTCACCTGCTGTGCAATCTGCCAATTCGTTATCCGTTCTCCTCGCAGTTCAGCTGTACACCTAGCATCGTACAAATCAAATGTTTTCTTCAGTGCATCCACCACAACACTAGTGCCTAAACTGTAGCGAGCAGAACTCAATTTAGGATTCCGCACTGTCCTGCCCTTCACTGTGTGCATGTGTTTTTGCAGTAACCTGCCAATCGCTTTATCCACATGCTGTCGCTGTCTATTCAATTGCACGCTGAGTACGAGTGTGTTCCCTGATTCAACCGCAGCCTGTGCATCCTCCACAGTGTCCAACTTGTTCGCAGCTCCTGCCACGTAGCGTTCCGCAAACAGGTACTCTCCCCTTGTCTCAAGTGTGTTAACACGTTTTGTCCACCAACTCGTAAAAGTAGCGTACCGACAACCCTTGTACTGCACATCCCCAAAATCCTCGTATACCTTAAGCTGTGCCTCTTGCTCAGCTGTTTCTGTTAGCAATGCCTCTCCACTTGCCATCTGTTTACACAGCTTATTGTAATCCTCATTCAGTGTCAGTGCATACCACCACCAAAAGTAGGGGCTCGTCTCAACCTTCCATTTGACAGCTTTCTTGTAGTTTCCAAATATTGGGTGCGGAGAAATAAAAAAACAAATCATTGTTAATAACGATTAAAAGTAGTGTTCCCTGTGTGTCTCTTTAATGACAAGGGTTAGATATAATGTTCTTACTGTTGCTGAGGAATAAATTGTTTATCTCTCAGATATCAGCAGTAACCCAATCCTCCTTATTTTAAAGGTAATATGCAAAAGCAAAAAAACTTGGTTGTTGAAACTGTTGTTAACTTCAAAAACAAAGTTACCCAATTGATCAGCAAGCGTTCTGATTGGCAGGAAAAATCAATTCAAAACATCAAATGAGATGCTTTACGATTTGCTTGCTAAGATATATGAACTGTACCTCCAATCAAAAGGTGGTGAGAAAGCTGATGTGAATAAGAGAACTTGGTTAGTAGAACAGTGTGAAGAACGTGAAATTACTTTTAAAAGTAATAGACCAATATTGATTCAACTAATCACAAAGTTGGTTTTCTATGACTCACTTGCTGATAGTCGCAGGGTAAATTCATATGCACGTGTGTTGAATGCTGCAGCACAATCATACAAAGTCCTAGTCGCTAGTGATGTGCCAGAATTTATCAGAGATAACGGAGGCATTGAAGAAGTACGTGCTGCCACAGCAAAGAATACCAAATCACCTTCTGAACGTGCAGAATTTGGTAGGGAACTGCTTGTTAACAGAGACACACTCCAAACTGTTACTAATGAAATTGTTAAAACCAATGCAGCAACTGCAAAAGGTAAGGTTGTTTTGTTAGTAGGTATTGCTACAGCACAAGGTACTGTTGACATAAAAGATGTCTGCTTTGAATCTGCTGACAGCAAACTATTGATTAGCAACAAGACAGCTGTGAAAACTGTGCTTTCAACTTTTTACTCTACAGATTGTCGTAGGAACAGAGATATTGAACAGAAATTGACAGTAGAGAAAGATTCTCAGAATCAACACACTAGTTTGCTAAATGCAGATGAAACTGTTGACACTGAAGAACTTGTTGCTGCTTAACGAATTTAACAATTAATCTATAAGGGAAATAATGATGAATTTTACACCAAGAAAAACTTCTGAGATGGTTTTTTCAAACGATACTAGCAGGACTACAATCCACAGTATATTGGATGGGGAATTGTCCTTCCTGAAGAATGGTATCAGCGGATTATTGTTCTACGGAGTCTATGGTAGTGGAAAAACCACCTATGCAGATATCTTCTGCAATGAGCTTGAAATTATAAGAGGTGGACAGCAGGGAACTGCAAACGTCCACTCCATTGATTGTGGAAAAGTAACCAATTTTTCTAAAACTGTCAAAAACTGTGAAGGTTGCTGTAATTGGGTACCATTAACGTATAGCAGCCTTGTTTATTTTGTTTTTGATGAGGTGGATAATCTTAAATTAAATGAACAGAGATTATTGAAAACATTTATGAACAGGGAGAATATTGTTTGTATACTAACTACCAATTATCTGAATCGTGTGGATGATGGAATAGGTGACAGATGCTACGAAATTGATTTCAATACTGCGAATGATATTGATTATCTTCCACGTTTGCGACAGCTAATTGTTCAGAACAATTTGACACTACTTAGTGATAAGTTTCTGCTCAATCTTGTTCAAAAATCTAATGGTAGTTGGCGCAAGCTAGCGAACTATCTGAGTTATAATTGTGGTAAGAAGCAGAGTTTTTCTGTGGTTTCTTCTGAAAGCTCAATAGTGACGACACAAGTGAAGAAGACAAAGTAAATTCTTAAAGCATTGGCTCCATTACGAAAATGGAGCCTATCTGCTATTCAGAAATACGTGAAAATTGGTGAGAACAGCATGTGAGTTGATGTCAGATATAGTGCGTTAACACGAAATGTACTTTCTGAGTCAGTTTCTCGCAGTACCTTTCCCCCACAGTATCACTTGTCCTTCTTCTTCCTATCTCTCGTCACTAGTGCCCCCCTCAACTGCGTAGCTGATATTCCATAATCCATACACAGCTTCCTCACTCTCTTCACCACTTCAGCTTTTTCCTGCTTCATCTTCTGCTTCTTCAATTC
>JACLAC010020047.1_pt1 | contig 20936 bp, 9 predicted proteins | sample 8027881 | NCBI WGS metagenome assembly JACLAC01 (sample SAMN15725517, study PRJNA655200) | protist metagenome | isolation source: fluorescence activated cell sorting (FACS) single amplified genomes of... | place: Spain: Blaines Bay Microbial Observatory, Mediterranean Sea | collected 2016-01-19 | reverse complement strand
CATGAACTATCCGGCGGGGTCTTCTTTTCTTATTATTATTAATAAAATAATAATATAAATAAAAATAATAATAAAAAATAGATTATTTTTTTATTATATATTTTATAGATAAAAGCATTCTTCTTATATAAACTACAGAAAACTATTAGCTCCATTGCTTCTCAAGTACAAAGCGATTCAAAGGCACAACTAACTTGCAAATTCCCGGGTGGACACGATCAAATTGATGTAAGAGAAGACTGGAGCAGCGGAATGGCCCAACTGGACCCTAGAAACCCAGTCGCGATAGCACGCTCGAAGAACCTTCCATGGCATTATTTTCACACGCACACTGTGTCAGTAGATATACTAGAGGCGGCCGTGTCGTCGGAAGCGCCACGATCTATAGAGTTTGATATTTACAGGCCTGCCGCCCCGGCTGACGCTGTTGCCACAATCCAGCACCCACCTTTGTTTTACGAGTACAAAGGTAAACCGCAGCCGGCGAACGTCCCACTAGAAGAAGGCATAGCAAGATTTGAATCTGGAGACCCAAAGGCCGTCCTCGTTCTCGATGCAAAAAGTCGCTTGGCCCTGGACACAATCCAAGGCCTCGTGTCCCGCCTTGGAACCCATCGTGTCGTTATCCATGCATTTGCCAAAGAGTTTGCAATCGAGCCCCTCCCAGAAGGTGTAGAAAAGCAACCGCACTGGGTCGACGAAAGCCTGCCACTCGCCGATGTTATAAAAGCCGCGACACCGTCCGGCGGAAGTTTTCGCGCCGGGATAATGCTGACTTGTCGCCATGTTACAGCTGAACGTCTTGGAGCGCCGGGAAAATTTCGTGTTCTTGAACGGATAGTGGAGGCTGCCGCTAGTGCCCCCGGCCAGTTTGATGTTGTCGGGCTTTGGTTGCCAGGCGGTCGCGCACCAAACGAAGAGGTCCGCACTGAACTTTTGCAGCAGGGCATTCTGGTAAATTTTAATTACGACTCTGAGATCGATCTTGATGAAAATTTTGTTTACCCTGCCCCTTACGTCGGGATGACCGACTTTCTTGAACGTGCTACGGAGCATGGAAAATAAGGAGCGGAGTATTTTTGTTAACTTTGTCACCCAATCGCTTCCATAAAATCCGAACAGTATTACCGAGTTAAAAATCTATTTTACATATATAATTTGTTTTTTTTTTAACACAAGGACTGATTCATTTACGAGTGAGCGATCGGATGAGGAAGTTGAGTACGGGTCATTTGCCACCGACACATATCCACCTACCGATGATTCGGATCATGCATGGAGTACACATGGGAACGATAGGCAAGACTAAGTGACAAGGGTATATTGATTAGCAAAATCACAAGAGCACAGCTAAGTTCGCAGTACATGAAGGAACGTAAACCGTTAATGGACAAAAGGAGCAGATTCATTTTCGCGGTACATGAAGACGATAAATTTTAATTACTTAAAATGACAGCCAATTTTTTGTTTTTAAATAATATTCACCGCCCTGCAACCCAGATTTACATACATGTCTTCAACAGCACGCGAGGCCGACAGCAAATCGTAGCCCGGGATATTCAATATCTCCTGCCTAGCGTTCAGCAAAATTTCCTTTAAACGCTGTTCCGACTCCGATAGGAGGGGAGCAAAGCGCTCGGAGAGAAGGAACTTATTTCCTTGTTTAATTGTTGCTTCATGAACGAGGGCGTCAAGAAGTATTTCTTGTCTGCGGGCTAGGTCTGGATACGACAAACCGTCATCATTCCTGTTCGCATTGTCTTGCAACGCAATTATACCTACGTCGTCTTCCCACAACTGCTTTTGCAACTCGGACGCCTTTAGCAATAGAGCAGTATTGTTCTCTTGCAGCCCACCGGACATGTTACGAGAAATGTTCAGCTTCGTTGTGTCGGCGGAATTTTTGGGGGTGGCAGAATGGACTGATTTTTTTACTGCATCAAAGATGGCATGAAAATTGTCGTCCGTCAAGCTGAAACCAACGTATAGGACATGTTTTGTAAGCAGGGTGGACTGAAGGACGCCACCGAGGACAGCTCTATCTTGGTTGTACCGGATGTAGTCTTCCCGGGTCAAAACAATATCTTGGGGGTGGTTTACGCATCCGTGCAGTTTTAGGAGAAATTTGTGAGCACTCGGTTCTCTCCTGTATGGGAGTATGGACATCCTTTCACTTCTACAAGCTTTGTGCGCGGTTTCGAACTTTACGTCATAATTCGTCGTAATAAACGCCGAGGCCGGCAAAGAACTGAAAATGGCATGGAGGATACTGATGTAGGATGAGCTACTAAACAATTTTGCGATCTCTTCTCCGACGGATCGTCCCTTCTTGGCAAGCTTCTTTTCGATGATTTTCGCTTGATCCAGAAAGGAGAGCTTTTTGAACTCGACAGGATTTATCGAAAACTCAGTCCCCAGCTTTTTAAGAAGATTTGCCCACGATGGCAGATCTGCCCCCATGCTTGCCCCAGCTCCAAAAAACAACGCAAGGTTTCCTTGGCACGCTAAAGTTGCAAGTTTCTCTACCATGTCAGAGAGAGTTGGGCGGAGATGTTGCCGGTAGCCATGCGGAAACAGCCTCGCTCTCTCTTTTTGTGCGGCTTCGTACTCTATCTTATCGTATAAAACAAGCACAACGTCCACGTTTAACTCGCTTGTTTTGCGAAACAAAACGGGCAGTATCGCCCCCACCACTACTCCTGTGTTTTTGTGCATTCCACCCATTCCAGAAGCCAGAAGAGGCAACGCGATTAGGTGCTTTGAGCGGCCAAATAAGGGTTTCTCGTTGCCAAAATTTTGAACTGCTCGATCAATGAATATTTGTATTTGCAAAGCCAACCTTTCTCCCTTCAGATCAGAGTCATCGGCTCCCCGACCAATCGTCGTATTCAAATTAATAAAATATGGCCTCGGTACATTTTCGGTTGTAATTCCCGGAAGGGGCCACTGGTCCATTTCATATACCCAACTTTCTTGCTGAGGCGAAACGTCAGGCGTGCGAGAACGTTGAGAATAGAAGGACAAAGGTTCATTTAGCATAGGATATCCGATGGGCCTCCGGTAACTATCAAGCACACCCGAAGTTGCAGAAACCCAACAATCGCAAGCCACCATAGTTATGTCCGAGTGGATTATGAAAACGTAACCAGTCGTCGGACTGGCAGGGGGAGAAGCGGCATTACTAGCGATACCGGCCATGCCCAACGGCTTACAGTGCACCCTTCTTTTGTAGTTTTGGGCTTTTGTTTGCTAAGCCACAAAAAGCCCTCGCAGTCTTGAAAACTGGTACAGTAATGTATATAATGGCATTTTAATGGCAGTTTGAAGTTATTATTAGTCGTCTCTTGTTTTTTTTTTGCCAAACCAAACCCCATTATATTATTATTTTATTATTATTTATATTAGTAGGTTGGCCAGGTTTTTGCATACTCCCCCGTAACTCTACTTTTCTACCCTATTCTGCTCTATTTTCATTATAGGGGAGAGAATACTAAATCCTATTTATTAAGTATAATTTCATACCAAAAAGAATAGTAGAAGTGAACATTTCCCAAACCCATTTTTATATCTTATATTTTTTATTATTATTATATAATACTATAACTTCTTATTATTATAATATTAATACTGCTGCTGTATAGCTATAATAATATATTATTATTATAATAATTTTTTTTCTTCTTCTCTAATCATCATTTTTTTATTTGCCGCCCTGTCGCCGCCTGTCGCCTGTACTGTCCGCCGTCGCCGCATTTTTTACCCCAAAAAACCTTTACGACTATACATGATATTACATACTTAAATTATATTATTATAGGAATATGAACAATAGGGGGGCACGACGACCGCGGAGGAAGAAGAAGAAGAGAAAGACAAGAGACGTTAAAAAAAAAACTTTTCTTTTTTTTTCCTATAATAATAATAATGAACAACTCATATTTTATTATATTTTTTATTATTATTATTATTATTTATATAATATTACTGTAGTAGTATGAATAATAAAAATACATTCTTTCTTCTTCTCTTCTTCATTTCTTCTTCTTCATCATTCACGACATGTGATCGAAAAAAAATATGACTTACAGTTATATTACGTATACACACACATGAGAAATTTATTAAAATATTGCATAAGTATAAAAACTAATGTCTTTCATTTTTATCAATGATTATGCGTCTTTCTTCGCGATTAACTGTTTCAACTTTTAACCGAAACGAAAATTATTATCCCTTGGTGTAAGAGACCACCGACTTTCGTCATATCCAAGCGTAAATATTAGAGTGGAAGAGGGGAAAGTTGCAACGCTGGAGAGATGCTTCGGGAACAAGAGAGAAATCGAACTAGTAAGAAGACAATTGTCACTGTTGCAAAGCAAAGGGCACTTAATATTCGCAAATCGTACACGTCTTTCTCTAAAATTTTGCCAAATTTTTACCTTAGCTCTTGTCGGGCTGTAACAATCGAAAATTTAGAAGAAGCAAATATTGGTGGCATAGTAGATTTAAGTTGTTTAAATTCAACACGAATTGTCTTGCAAAAGGCAGCAAGTAAAAATATGGATTTAATTACATTTCAGATTCGCGATGACCCGCAGTGTGCAATGAAACTAAAATCGGCATTGGGCCCTATCTTCCAGTTTATCGATAAGCATCGTTCAAAGAATAAGGGCGTACTTGTGCATTGCCAGGCAGGCATCTCACGCTCTGCGGCCGTGGTGATCGGATATTTGATGAACGTTCGAAAGATTCCATTCGAAGATGCATTCAAGTATACAAGAAGAAGAAGGCCACAAATCAAACCCAATAAAGGGTTTCAAGCAATGCTAAAGAATCTCCAATTTACTTTTGCATAGTAAATAAGATGGTTTCACAGTCGTCTAGTCAGTACCTTCGGTCGGAATAGCATTTTTGATGATTTTTCAAACGTTCTTCTTTTCACTCAGCAGTTGGTCTTTTTCGTTCTTCTACTATATTATATTATTATAGATAGTAGTGTAAGTAAGTATCATCACCACGGTGGGTGATTCAGATATTAATATTTTATTTATTTTATCGCGGTCGTGTTCTCATCTTCTTCTTCTCTTCTCTCTATAAAATATTATAGAGTACCGGTAGAAGAAGAGCAGCTTATTACCGGTACTTTTATATATAAAAAAAAAAAAAAGGGAGTAAGAAAAATAAGAAATTATTTTATTATTATTATTGGTTAAAAATTGTAAGGAGGATCAAAAAGCAATTTTCAAAACTGATCTATAATGCTTTGTAATGGCACAGCCCCGAAGACACAAATAAGAAATGTTTGTGGCACGTCATGCGAGAGACTCCATTTAAAACGAATCGTAAACTGTAGCACAATCTAACAACTTTCATTGCCCTGCCGGCGATTGGGGGGGCGGGGGCATGACTACAAAGAATACTTTCATATTGATGTTCGCTTCTTTTCTGTTTGGTATTGGGTTTCAAATGTATTATTTTCCCCGCCCAGAAATGAATTTACAAACAGAAAGCATTGCTACGAAGAAGCCTTTGACGGGTGTAGAGCAGTGGATTGATAAAACAAAACCCGTGTCCGCTTTGCAAGTGAAGCGGTTTCTTTCAGGAAAAGAATTCAAAAGCGAAATCTCCGTTATAATAGAAAATGCTCTTGCCTACAACAACCACAGGAAGCCGACAATACAACCAGGCAGCGACGAAATAGTATGGTTTCAAAATAATAACCTGTGGGCAGAATCGTTGAAGAAAAAGAAAGGCTGGATCTTTAATGATGTGTGCCCCGATGCGTGCATTTCAGGCAAAAAAATATTGTGGGGAAGAAGTTCTAAACTTTGCCCAATGATGTTCCGGCCAGAAATCAGGCTTTTAATGCGCCATTTGCGGCCAGAATCACACGTGTTGGAGTTTGGCGCCGGCGTCAGTACAATATATTATAGTCAATGTACAAAGCGTTATGACACTATAGAAGCCGATTCAATGGCATGGTGCAACTCGCTGCAGCAACATATCCCCCCTGGTGTAAATGTGCATTGTAAACCAAAAGATGTTCAGCACAGTGAATTTTTAAAAACGTTATGTATTGTTAATCCAGATGTAGTTCTCATTGATGGTAGCAATCGCCCAGAAATAGCGAAGGCGATTATTCCATACATCTCAGAAAAAACAGATGTATTTTTGCACGATTATACGAGCAAGCGTTTAAAAAAATTGCATTACGAAGATATTCTCCAGGATTATGACCTGGTCGCGTTCGGTTCGCCATCTTTAGGAAAATTCAAACTGAAGAAATCGAGTAGTGTTGGTTTTAACAGAAAAGTGCACTGCCCAAAATAATTAGACGCTAGTGACCGTGGTCCGGTAAAGGCGCCGGCAGTACCTCCTCGATTTAAACAAATTTATACTCGCGATCTTTTAATTAAGATCATTACTGGCCATTAATTTTTTTTAAAAAGTGGCTGGGTGTGTTATTTTAAAGTGTAAAATTAAATTAAAAACAAGAAAATTGGCCCTGATATTTAAGTAATTAAAATTAATGTTAGACGACTAATGAAACAAAATTACAGAACCAAGTTAGGATTAGGATATGAGGAAGCTAATATAATTACTCATAAATAACAGCCAATTTTTTTGTTTTTAAATTAATGTACTGCGAACTGAAATCTAGATTTAGACATTCAAGCTTACATTCCTTCATGAACTGCGATTAAATTTAAATGGCAACTAAAATACTGCAAAAATACATATTTTTCCCGGTCCTTGGTATTTGATTTTTGATAAGACGTACTTCTATAAAAGGAAGATCAAGTTTACGAATGCTTTGAAGGAGGGGAACTTTGATTACAATTCCTTTTATAAAATCAACTGGGCAGTCTATTTTAAGGAAAAGAACCAGCTGGTTTTTGCAGAATCATAAATTGTTTTGGGTCAATTGGGGGAAGCAACGACGGCTTCCTGGGGCGATTGTCCGTCGTTACGGAGCTTTTCGCAGAGCAGAGATTGCGAAGAAATACTTGCATATCGCGCTGTTTCGAGTGCTGCATCTTTAATGTCTTCGCCCTTAAGAATGTCGGCCTGTCTGGCCGCTTTCGCCCTTCATTTTCCAAGAAAAACTTATCTAAATGTTCTACAACTTCATCACCCGAAGCAAAATCGGCTGTTTGTTTCCACCGACTCTGCATCATTGCTTTGTGTTCCACAATTGCAGGGCCCATCGTTCGTACTTGCACATCATATTCTTTCGCGGCGAGGGACAACCATGTCTCCAGCTTCTTTACTACATAACGGACAATCCCTTTTCCAACGGTCAGCATTTTCATGTCATTTTGGTTCATCATAAACGCCAAAAATTCTCTATAATTTAACCGCAACAGCTTGCAAGTGGAGGAGGCAGCGGCAAATTCTATTTGCTGACAGTCTGTTTCAGAAAATTTGGAAGGGAACCCAAGCACTTCCCCCCGCCTTAAAATGGCACATTTAACTTTCCTTCGGACTCTATTCACGGGAGGGTGGGGGGGGACCACGATGCTCGCTTCAACGTTGCCTTCTATCAAAAATACGATATCCGACGGTTCTCCAGGGTAGCACTGTAAGACGACATCGCCTTTAGAAATAGTCTGCCCTTTCATTGACAGAGATATCTGGTGTAAGGCGCCGACTTTCACCGGGCTAACATTTTCAAACAAAGGGTGGGCGGAGAGGAAATTTATGCGTTTCTTCAAAAACATATGCGCGCTCAATCGTGGTACAACCCGGCTGTTGAACAACGACCTTTGAAAACTGAGACAAACTACGCCCGAATCTTCAGTCCCACTTGTAATAGCAGTAAATTGATTTTCGCAATATTTGGAGTGTGTACCTTGACGTAGGACGTTGTCGAACCCACCAAGAACGCTACCAGATTTATATGATTTGAGATAGACACCAAAAAATCCAGATCTACGCAGATTGAACCGCATTTGCTGCCGCTTGTCTACTAATTCTTTCATGCAAATTTCTATGGAATCATGCGTGGAACCAAAGTGTTCCTCTACTCTTTTCGCGATGTTTGCTCTGCTCACATTATACCAGCACTCTACAACCCCGGACAAGATGACAAAAACGCGTTCAGGGGCGTTGGTCTGCCAACACAAGATAGAATTTCGCTCGTACCGTTTTAGTTCTAGGCACTCCGCAATTATTTTCATGCCTTCGTGGTCATTAGCATCTGCAAATTTCTCTAAAAATGGGTGATGCAGTAGCTTGAGCCAATTTAATAACGTTCCTAGCTGAGACTCGTTCCTCTCTCCCGGTTGGGTCTTGCTTGCTATTGTCATAGCAAGCTCTTGAAGCTGGGACGTTTTTTCTAAAGCTATATACCGTTGCCAATATAGCCACCCCATCTTTAAAATTCTACCGTGGAGTCGTAAGATTGTTTCTGTGGTTTTCCAAAGGAGATCGCTTCGCTTACGGCGTTGGCTAGGCGACAATTTTGATACGTTCCAAGGCTCAAGGCTACTTTCAATGTGCGTTGTACTTGCACGACGCTGAAGCTGTTTCAGGGGGGCTGGGGCGCCATGGAAATGGCTGAGACTTGCCCGCCGGGAAAGTTTTGCAGATTGCATACTTCTTGGCACCTCAAGGTTTACCCAGATTCTCTCTGTACCAGGTACCGTACAAAACACTGTTGTATTGGTTATTTGATGTATAATGTTTTCACTTTTACGGACAGTTACATTTGAACTATACTTGCAACGAAGAAGGGCAACATTTCACTCTTCCTCTACGGTACCAATAGGCACAAACAACGGAAGAAGAATTCTTCTCATTAAAAAATAATAATATTATATAATACCATCATCACATCTCTTGCTTCTTCCTCCTCCTCGCCTCTTCTTTGCTATGGTGACCTTCTTCCTCCTTGTTGTTCATTCATCTCGTTCAAAGTTTGATATGCTGTGCTGGTGTATTTATTTTTATTGTTTCGGACTACACTAAATAAAAAAAAATCTCCAGCCTTTTTTTTATTAAAATAAACTGCTTCACCATAGGCAATGTACTAATCCATATTGTTGATGATATTATTCCCTATTATTACAATATTGTCGAATGCTCTGCTTATGATGGGATAAATATAATAAAGATTCGGCGTCGTCGAGAGTCAGCAGCGTCCATCATCATCAATCCATATTATCCTCTTCTTTTTTTTCTTCATCATCATCATCATTAATAATGGAATGAACTTCTGAATCAATAATGTTAAAAAATTCATCTTCATATGTAACTTTGTGTAATCATTGATAAACTCACCTATTTTTAAACCCAGCACTTTCATGTTGACGAAAGTATTTTAACACTGAAGCGATCCAACGCGCCATTTAATAACCTGCTAAAGCCACACCCCTTGGAGCGGAACACCCACAGGAAAGATGGCAACGGATACTAGTGCGCTGCCCCGCGTCCTTGTTCTGGGAGGCGTCGGTCACGTTGGCCGAACCTTTATTAAATTTTTGTTGGATCAAAACATGGTATCGTATATCCGTGTTGCTGATAAGGCAATCCCGGTCATTGCATACTGCAGCGAAGAGCACGAGGCATGTTTTAAAGACACTCGGGTAGAGTTTATCCAATCAGATTTGACAAAGCCCCCCCATTTGGACAACGTGTTTAATACCGAAGATGGCTTTGACTACGTTGTAAACTGCGCAGCTGAAACTCGCAACGGCCTTGAAGAGGATATGTACAAGAAGAGGGTACAAGTACTCAGCGTCGAATGCGCAAAGCGTGCAATGGCACTAGATGGCAAAGACGGCAACAAAACGCGGCTGAAAAAGTATATCGAATTGTCCACCGGGCAAGTGTACGCTTCCCAAACAAGAGCCCCAGTGAAAGAAGATGGGTCTCTAAAGCCCTGGACTTTGCACGCAAAGTACAAACTTCTAGCTGAGGAGGAGCTTCGCAGCATGGGCGATGCCCTGCCATTAGTTGTGCTGCGATTAGCAAACGTATACGGAAAGGCAGACGTCCATGGTGTCATGCCACGGGTGGTTACAGCGGCAGCTTACCAATTGCTAGGAGAGAAAATGTCGTTTTTGTGGGGTTCCGAAATGAAAATCAATACCGTCCACGTTGACGACGTTGTGCGCGCGATCTGGCATGCTTGCACTCAATTACCCAAACATAGTGTGTGGAACCTATGCGACCGCGGCGATACGACCCAGGGTAAAATGAGCAAAATTTTGGGGGAATTATTTGGTATTCAAACAGGGTTTTACGGAAAACTCATTTCCAATTTTGCGCGATTGAACCTGACAAGCGTTGTCGACGAAGCCAACGAAAAGCACATGGCCCCATGGAACCAGTTGTGTAAGAATGAAAATATTCGTGCCACTCCACTGGATCCATATATGGACAAGGAGCTCCTAAGCAGCAACCATCTGTATTTGGACGGTAGTGCAATAACTGAAAATGGTGGCTTTGTATATAACCACGATTCTGTGTCCTTGGAGAAGATTAAAGAGCAAGTGGACTATGCCATTGAACAGAAGATATTCCCAAAAAATGTATTCGGAGACCAAAAAGTTTCCGCCAAAAAATAATAACCAGCTACCTGTTCGCGATGGTTCAGAAGGCAGCTAGCCGAGGGGTTGGGTGGTTAAGGAGACGAAGCAAGTGTATAGATATCGTGCGTTTATCTTCAGGGAAACTTAATTGTCTCGTTTATTCCATTATTTTTGGGGTGTCGCGCTTCATATATATGCAATACCTTCATAAATAAAAAATACAGTGTTTTTTTATTTATTAAATTCTTCTGACTGAGATAAATTTATTTATTAATAATAATATTTATTAAATCATCGGAGATGAGATGAGAGAGATGAGATGAATGTGGGCGCTCCCGCGGTGCTGCTCGGCTGTTCAATAATTTAATAAACAATTAAATATAATTACAAAACAGATAGCATTGAAACACTACAAATTATGCTAACAGTATTGTTATGTGCGAATGTCATAACATTGAGTAACAGAGGGGACGACAGAAGGCAATAGTACTATGGAAAGAAGCAGGTGGTGTTTCAAAAAATGTTTGATCGTGTATATATATATGATATATTGGCATTGGAAGACCATTTTGTAAAAATACAGAAACATAATCTTTACCTAATGGTTTACAAAAGATTTACCACACGGACATTCGTAAATGGATTCAAAGGGAAACACTTGACTGTTACCTCTCTGTTACCGGCAAACACTCCACACGACACAAGCCCGAATTTCGGGCGACGCGGAAGCTTCACAACTCTCTACCCATCGAATGCCTGTACCATCATCTCGCGTACACTGGGGTACCGACTATCTCTCAACATTTATTGTAAATAGTATAGGGCTAACGAAAAAACTACATCTTATTTAGATGATGCCAATTCGGTTCGCGACGTCCAAAGCATCGTAGTCCAAAGTCAAACGAACGTAGGCCTTCTTCATGCCGTCTGGGCGAATCAAAGTGTTAACTTTTTGGCACTGAATATCGTACATACTTTTTACGGCAGCTTTGATTTGTCTTTTGTTGGCTTTGGTATCAACAATGAAGACAAGGGTGTTGTTGTCTTCGATTTTCTTCATTGCCGACTCAGTGGTCAATGGGTACCTAATAACACGATATTTATCCATGATGTTGGCCTTGGCTTGCGACTTCTTTGTGTACTTTGGGGCGCGTGCCAATTTCAAGGTCTTCGGCTTGTAGAACTTAACCTTCGTCCTGATTCTGGCACCCTTCTTGAAGGATCCACTTCTTTGGGCCTTGGCGGCTGCGGCAGCTTTTGCAGACATTGTATCTTTTAGTTGACTAATTTAAAAATAGTTTACACAGAAATAGGTATGTATAATTTGTATTAAATGAACTCTGAACGCTACCGAATCTCTTAACATGGTGATTTCGGCACCCACCTTCCGTTATACGAACTGAACGCTTCGTGCGTACGCAATCAAACGTTCAATGGAATGATATTTTTTCTTTCATTTTTTTTTATTATTTTTTTGTTATATTGCGTGCCACCCACCGATGATGGTATTTGGTTGTAATAAAAATACACAATAATAGAGAGGATTGGTCATCTGTGTTCATGGTGCTGTGCTCCTTCCGTGGAGATATAAACACGTATACAATGCTATTTCCATATATTATAGTTTAATGCTAAACCTTGTTAATAACAATACAATAGGGACATAGCATTCATTAGTAATTTATGAACTGAAGAAAAATGAATGGTGAAGAGTGGCCTTGTATTAAATTAGATGCTGTGATTATGTAGAATAATATATATATTTTTTTCAATGGTGTCATTATATAATTTTGTATAGATAAAGTAATAAGCCAGGATTTTAAAGATGAGAAAAAAATAAAGAATTGGAAAGGAGACTTTGGTATTGTAGAATTGTATATAATCTGTTCCTTACGTAAAATACGATAGATAGATCTCGTGTTGATTACAATACAAATTACAAGTATATAATTACTAAATGCAACGGTTGACTTCTTGCCTTTCCGATTTGGAGTGCAGAGTGATGGGCGAGATCGGAATCTAAAAACAAATAAAGTAATGGGATAGCATAGGGGAAAATGACATGCATTCCTCAAAGTAGATTGTTTTCGATGATTAATTTTGGATATTTAAAGTAATTTACATAAATAAAGACTTTTCATTCTATCTCCTCCTCCTCTTCTTCTTCTTCTTCGTCGTCCTCGTCCCGGCCTTCATCGTCTTCGTCATCTTTAATCTGTGCTTTCATGTTACGCTTTTTCAATCGGTTAAGGACGTCTTTTTCCACAGATTCATACACTACCTGTGATTTTTTCAAAAATTCACGAAATGGCTGGCCCTCAACACGCACCAATCGTACAGGAGTAACGCAACGAACAGTTGCCCCACGCTTCTTATTTCCCCTAGAAAAGGACTGCAGAATTCCTGCTACACCCAGAGGGAAAAAATCGCCAGGACCGAGCCACTCGACAGTGACCGCATCGTTTGTTTCCCGTACACCTTTCCCAACTTTGCCTCGCGCTTCCACTTCCACTTCCCCGCTAACAATTACAAATAAATGGTCTGACACTTCGCCTTGGTTTACCACGACCGAGCCAGCTGGATACTCTTCCTCTCTAACCCCAGGCATAGCTCTGGTAATGTAACGAACCAGGACGTCCTTCGTGCGTCTCATTGTCCGTCGTTGCAGCCTTTTCTCAACCCCCTCAAAGACATCGGTAAGCATTGCTATATCATTCTGCGGGAATGTCAAAACTTCGCATGAACCCGAAACACATCTGCAGGTAACGCTGCGAGCTTCGATTTCTCCATCTGTTCTCAAAAGTTCACTTTCGCCGAAATGTTCCCCTTCATAAACGTGGTCCACGACAATACGCTTGCCGTTCGCCGACAAAAAAGAACGCTCTACTTGACCTTGGAGCAGCAAGTAAAATATGCGTTCTATGTCCCCTTCTTTCGATATCAAGTCTCCATCCCCAAAACGCTGGACGCGCAGCCCTGCAATTATCCGCCGGACATCTGAGTGCCTGACATGGCCGGCGCTCGAACCGTCAGTCGAGTCTTGATCCGAAGCGTGAATCATTTCTCCCACCTCTTCTTCGGATAGTTCCTCACCCAAATCTTTTGAAACCCGTTTCAAATCTTCCGCTGAAATGAAACCTTTCTGTTCCCTGTCAAATGCCCCCAGCCTAGAAAATACGTGACTGGTACTAGGGTTTCCGCTCCCAACAGTTTCAGGCAGCAGTTTGGACGTATTTTTTCCCGAATAACCTCCGCAGTCCATGCCGTTTTCATTGTTCCTCTCCCGCTTGGTTCCCAATTGCGCTTTCCCACTTTTTTTTCGAGGTTTGATAGCGTCTAGATTTTCCTTGCTTTGGTCCAAATGTATACGCCCCGAACTCTCAACTGCATTTACATCGGTACTAGGCTGACGAACTGCTTCGGAAACAGGGTTCTTCAACACTGAGCCAATGTCCATCGCGGACGAGGATTGGGCCCCTTTTGGCACAGCGTTGTCATCTTCTCCCATAAGAGTTGCTACACTCTGGCGGATTTCGCTTCCTACGTCTTTAATAGTCGGGATGAAGTTCTTGGGATTCATGTATGTTAAAAGCCGGTCCGTGTCATTTTGTAAACCTAATAGTACAGCCAGGATAGACGCTCGGAGTCGCCGGCGACCTCTTTGGTACTTCCTTAAATTGTCAGCAACAAGTTCGGGCAGGGGCTCATTATTTAACCTCCCGGGATCATCTGCCAGCCATGGATGGGATAACGCTTCGTCTATGGTTGGCCGCTCAGTAGTATTGTGCGACAGCAAAAGTCGAATTAATTCAATGGCAGAGGGGGAAACACTTTCCCAGATAGGATCGTCGAAATTGTATTCGTTGGCCTTTATGCGTCGTTCAATTTCTGTGTCTGTGGCTTCATTTTCTGGATCAAATGGGTGCACACCTGATAACAGGATATACGTTAGTATACCCAACGCCCACATGTCTATTGGACTTCCTAGCCGGTCCTTATCCCTGGCCAACACCTCATTTGGGGCATACGCCGTTGTACCCAAATGCAATTCGGTCAGGCGTTGCTGTATGACCAGGCGTGATTTTGTTCGCTGGGTCTTTTTTCTACTTTCGTTTCCCTTGGACAGTTTGCCACTGTATTGCACATCGTGCGTCTCTGGTTTGACTTCACCCGCCTTGTCTAAGGCAAAATCCTCATCTTCAAACATAGTCGAGGCGAATGCCATTCCAAAATCAATAATCTCCAAATGAGCATTTTCAGACCGGTCAGACAGCATTATATTCTCAGGTTTAATGTCCCCGTGGACGATGCCATTGGCATGCAAAAACCGGATTGCAGTGCCAACTTTACGGATAGTTTCACTAGCTTCTCGTTCCGAATATGCCCCACGATCAATCAAACGATCGAACAGCTCTCCACCGCCCAAGTACTCCAAAACAATTATCCATGACGAATCGGTTTCAACAACGTCCAGCAAAGCGTTAATATTCTTGTGGGACCCAGCCACCCGTTGGACTTTTACTTCTGACAATACGTCTCGTCGGCTGCTATCTTTCTTTGGCATGATCTTGATTGAAACAATTTTCTTTAACTGTTTATCATACGCACGTTTCACAACCCCATACCCACCACAACCAATATCTTCAAAAATATCGAACCGCTTATCCAACGACGGTAAGCACGCTATAAAATCGTCAGCAGCATTATCAACATAACTCTTTCCGCTCCAGGTGTGATCTTCGGTGAGAATAGTTTCTTCACCAGCGTCGTCAAAACAGTATGTCATCAAAGGTCCTAAACCAATCCCACCGATTATCATAGCCGCGATAATGGTGTCTTTATTCTGCCTCCCAAACCGAACATTGGTTCTGTATTTACGTTTATAGTGATACAGCCGTCTGCGGTGAAAACGGCGACGGCTCCCTAGTCTTCGGAGGATAGCGAGCTTTGACAGCAGCATACCTTTTATTGTGAATGCAATGACAATGATTGCAGCTCAATCCATCCAAATATTGGTTTTGTGCTCCTGGCGTTCGTGCTTTTACACTTCGGGTGTGGGTTCCACTAAATCGCAAAAAAATTGGAATACTGTAGCAAGTTAGTAGAAGAATTTTTTTTTTCCAGCGCTGATTCTTTTTCTTCCTGTTTGTGTCGGCAGCCAAAATTATCATATCCATCATCGTCGTCGGGCGACGGGAGGAGGGAGGAGAGGAGGAAGTATTTTTCTACTTTGTTTTTTTTTCTTGCTGCTGCTGCTGCTTGTGTATTTTATTTTTAGTAATAGAAATATTATTGTTTGTGTGTAACTTGGTTATTCATATTCATATTGGTTATTTTTATATCTACCAAGGTATAATATAATAAATATCCCCCTAACCCCTTTATTATTATGATGTGTAAATAAAATAGCAAACAAATACTACTACTTTAATAAAAAAATATTTAATATGTTTCGGTCGATTGATTATTTGTTTTGTAGCCAGCGTCAGCTTCCAACTCTCCTTTATTACGCTACGCGTCTTCTTGCAGGATCATTGCAACTCCAGCTAGAGTCCATTTCCAGGTAGGATCGATGGACTTTAAAGTACAAAGTGACGTGTAAGTTGGACCTCGAAACGTTGTCATATAAAGCGGACAGTCGTAAACATTTGGATTGTGGCGCATGTAACCAACATTTGTTGGCTCCCAGGTATCGCGAACAATTACAGCTTTAAAATACAAAATTGGCAGCATTGGAAGAAGATCTTTGAGTTTACTGTCGCATAAATGCCCTCCACACGGCACGCCCGATACCTCATACGTGTCTTGATCACCGTCTGCTTCATCTTCGTCGTAATACGCACCCCAGCGAGCACCTTCCAAGAAAATTCCATGTACGAATGCCCCGTCGGCTGGATAATAGTCGGCCTTGTCCTTGTCGGTAATCATCGCAACATGGGATTCGCATGTCATTTGATCTAAGGGATAGCCTTGTCGTCGACCAGTGACCTGCATGACAGCCGTCAAGAATGCCATCGGGTTGAAGAGACCAGAAAACCACATGCAAGTGGGCAATGCCAGCGTGCCAACCCAATTCTTTAGCTGAATATTACGCTGTTCCATTTCCATGAACCAAGCCGGCAAAGGTTTCTTGGACCACCACGCCCGGGATTCCCAAGATGTTTTGTGGAATGGATTTCGGCCAGGGACCTGATCGATAGACAGTGCTTGGCGCAAATCGTCCATTGCTTCAGACATATTTAACTCACCATTGAGACCTTTTTGCAAATCCGATAGGGATTTGCGCATGTAGGATAATAATGTGTTCATCCGAGTTAACTCTTGAACCAGCAACAGTGAATATGGCCCTTCAGTTTCTTTTAACAGTGGTTTGCAGCGCTCCATAATTTTGATCATGTTGTAGTCATCTGGGAGCCGTGCTAAGCAATCTTCAATCACAGCGGGAACATCTACTGCGGTGGTATCCTCCTCGGCCTTCTTTATTCCCGCGCTTGCTCCCCCAAGCCCCCCAAGGAGGACTACATCGCTCCAAATCTTGGCCTGTGTTGCCGTCAGAAAACCAATTTCTACATTGGGATGCATCTGAAACATCAGAGGAGTCTCTTGCGGCAATTTTTTTTCAACATATTCGAGCATTTCAGCGTACTTCAATTTTCCGGCGTCTGGTGCTTTGTACCCTGGTGCAATCTCTTTGTGTTTAAAAATTGTTTCCTCGTAATAAAAGTCAAGATACGTCTCATTAGTACGTCTGTCCCAGGAATCTGTGATATGGCCTCCATACATAATTTGACCGAAAATATACCGGAAATCTTCCCAGGGTACAATGTCTTGTTCGTTCAAGTATGCCTCCAGCACATTCGCGCAACAATTAAGATCACCCAAATTGAAACTATATGCACGACTCCATCCTTGTTGCCCGAACCTCCTTCTTCCTAAAATGATGCCGTGGTAAAAGCAAAGGGTAGCCAGGCACCCACGAAACTCTTTAACTTGTTTGCAGCTTTCTATTCGCTCCGGGTTGAATTCTGCCCATGTGGCACGAAGGTTAGATTTCACATCCGATGGCGCTTCATTACATACTTTGATAGCTCGCATCATTAAAAACTCAGGCATGTTTTTCAAGAATGCGAACACTGGCGGTTCAGCAGACAGAAACACTCGAAAATCTTTGTGCAACGACTCGCCGGCAAAGACTTCGTCCAACAATCTCTCCAGCGTAGGAGTCCAATGTTCCATCAAATGTAAATTTTGCAAAAACAGCCACCCACCAGACGCTGTCAGCTTGTCTATAGCTGCTTTGGCGATAGGTTCTTGGCCTTCACCCATAGAGATGTTCACGAAATTGCCGTCAGCTAGCGTATATCCCAGCTTGAAGCCAATGTCTTCGACCCATGTTGTGGGGTCAACGCCAGGAAATAATGCAAAGAATATGGGAGAACGCGAGTCAGATTCAGAAAATGCCTGCATCATATCGAATGGCATTTGTGTAACATAGTTTTCACCCAGTTGTTCGCCAACGAAAGTTCTCAAGGCGGAGACAAGGCGGTCAGGCCGTAGCGCTTTGAGTATTAGCAACTTGTTGAATGCATCGATATCTTTGTACCCAGGCACAGCCTTATTTTCTGGCTGTTCAAGATTCAACCATTTGGCATACTCATCTTGCATATCCCCCATGATTTCCCCGAACCCAGTGAAAGTTTGCGCAAAATTCATTTCTAAACCAGCGACCTTCTTCCAAGTCTTTGTATCAATTATCTCTAAAAGACTCTCTGGAATCTCCATGTCTTCGTTTTCAACCTGCCTGACGAGTGCAGCTGCTCTGCGCGGATTTAAATTATTTTCAGCAATCATTACCTTCAGTGTCAAAAGGGTGGAGATAACTAATTTGTCGGATTCAAAAAGGCCTCGCCGCATGTAGTTAAACACTTGCATTTGGATCTCAGCAATCAGTTGCTTACATCGACTGCGCAGGGCTCTATCGATGGCTTTTTGGTCGACTTTAGGCTCTTCCTCGACTTCTTCGCCTTCTTTTGCATCTTCGACTTCTTTGGCATCTTCGCCCCCCTCTTCCTTCTCAGTTTCAGCTTCATCGCCGACGGGTGACAATGCCTCGAGCTTGGGTCTTAAAATTTCCTCCGGTTCTCCGCATGCAGTCACACTCCTACCCAGTACCAAGATGAATGCTTCCAGATTGTATATGTAGTAAGTGTGCATTTTGAACAAACTGTTGAGCAAAAAAAAGAGCAACGATCCCCGTTCGGCAACAGTACGGTATTTCTCGCTGGTAATGTCAATCGACTTGGCCGTTGCAGCGGCAATGAGTTGTTTCCTGGCAATATCATTAGCGATAACCTTGGTGTTTTCAAGACTTTCGATCAAAGCTCTGTCCTCGGTAATATCTCCTTCCGCAGTTGCAATTTTGTGCAAAATAGAATCTTCCAACTCTTTCATGCGAACTTTAAAGCCATTTTGCTGTTTAATTAAGAACAGCCTTTGTTCAGCCAAATCTGGGCGTTCCATCTTAACAACAAGATTCAAAAGCTGGTCCGCTAAGCCCGATGGTGTAACAGTGAAATTGATCAAAGCGCACTCTGCTTGGATTTCCGGCGAGAAATGCGGATTGCTTAACTTCGTGTGCAAAAATAGTTTAAATTTGGGGTGCAGCTCTACTTCCGAATCACCCAGTTTTACGTAGAACTTCCTTCCTTTCTTTACCGTCGCCCTTGAAATCACAGGGTCCAAAATAGCTGGAATACTTTCTTTCAGGTTTTCAATCATTAAACTTTCACCATTCTCCATCGCCCGTTCGAGTTTTCGAAGCATTTGCTTTTCCTCTAGACGAACAATATCCAGATTGTTGTCCTTCTCTTTTTCTCTGATCCATGCAATCGCCTGCAACTGGGGATCGATCAAAACTGGCCATCGGTCCGTATTAGCCACAATGGTAGCATTTTCTGTTGATACTTTGTCCGAAGGTAAATTTTGAGATTGCCACAACGCAACTTCCGCGTCATAGGTAAGGATGTTTAGAGGATTTGCTTCATCTGACATAGGAATGGAATCGCTCAAAACGAACTTTTCCTGGGCATCTTCCATTTCGGGTTCGTCATCATGGTCCTCTTTTTTCGGTTTTAGTTCTTGTATTTCCTCTGGTGTTAGCTCGGCAATGAACGGTTTACATGCCGTCTTCATGAATGGGGTCCAGCAATCATTCAGTAGATGTTCACGGAATTCTTTTGTGAAGGGGCCTATATACGATATGAATGCAGCCGCCAACAAGACATCCCCACTCAGCAGCAAGTAGTCTTTCTCCAAAACTTTGATGTTTTCCATCCATCGGCCCCCTTCACTATCTAGTGCACGCGTCAGACGTTGCGCCAAATCCAGTTTTGCCTCGCCTTTTTCGACGGCCATAATAGCGTCTGCTTTATCGGATTCTGCCTGGTCGAACTCGATTCTTAACTTAGCCAAAAGAGCATTCAACTTATCCAATGTCTCTTTTGCTTTCGCGAGAGATGCTCGCGCCCCACTAAGACGTTCGTTGCACTCTTCCAATTCTTTTCGAAGAGGCTCGACTTTAACGTGAATGTCACGGTAAATTACAATGTTTTGTACCCAGGCGCATAATCCAGCAGCGGCGGAATTCTTTCCTCTTATAATATCAGCGTCGAAATGCTCCAATTTTAGGTAATTCCTGATGTGCTTGAAGTTAGCCTCCGGTGGCTCATTGGTCTCAATACACTGTTTGTATCCTAGCAAGGCAGTCAAAAAGACGGAAATATTTGTCAGAAGACTTTTCTTGGACGCGCCCCAGCTGGTGTCCTTTACAGCCCCATTCTTTTTGCAAATAATATTCTCTGCTAATTCCGCGATTGCAGCGTTAGTGCTGTGGGTTAAGCCAGCAAGGAGCTGTGCGACAGCAGCAAATATGTCATCTACACCCTCTGGCGCCTTTGACATGGTTTTGGCTTCGCCCAGGTCCTTCTTATTCAATGTATCCAGCGCCGCCATAGCCGCGTCTACCGCCGGCTGGGCTTCTGCCATGACAGCCTCTGCTGCACCCTGTCTTTGTGTCACATCTTCCTCGATTTCTTGTGCTTTTTGTTTTTCAATGTCCGCCTTGGCAGTTTCTTCTTCGGCGCCAGCCTTCTCAATGGCAACTTTTGCGGCAATTGCTTCAGAATTGTTCTTCTTTACTTCTGCATCAGCCAGGACAATTTCTAAATCATCTGACAGCTTTTGAACGCTTGCGGCTGTCTGATTTAATTTTAGGCAACCGTTTTCCAATCGTTCAATAGATTTCATTGCCTGTTCGCGCTTCTTATCTAGCAACGTTTTGTACAATTTGATGCATTCCAAGAATGACTTGGGCGTTGTATAAACGGAACGTTTTTCGACCTC
>JACLAC010015457.1_pt1 | contig 20942 bp, 24 predicted proteins | sample 8027881 | NCBI WGS metagenome assembly JACLAC01 (sample SAMN15725517, study PRJNA655200) | protist metagenome | isolation source: fluorescence activated cell sorting (FACS) single amplified genomes of... | place: Spain: Blaines Bay Microbial Observatory, Mediterranean Sea | collected 2016-01-19 | reverse complement strand
CTCAAAACCGCGCCAAGTAGCAAGGAAATCAAGTTCTTCTGCGCCGCCTGGAGCATCGACGACAAGGAAGTTGTTGCGAGCTTCCGATAGTGATTACACCGGCCCGCTGCAGCGTCTATTGTTGGACAGCTGGTGTCCGCGCTACGCGCCGGACGAGGTGAACCGCATGTTCTCGGCGTTTTGCTCGAGCCGGTGACGCGAGCGCGGCGAGGGCTCCAGCGCGCGCAGCTGGTGGCTGCACGATGGGAAAGACTCGGATGGAAAAGGCTATGGAAAAGGGAAAGATGGAAAAGGCAAGGGTAAGGATGGAAAGGGCAAGGGTAAGGACGGAAAAGGCTATGGAAAAGGCAAGGGCAAGGACGGGAAGGACGACTGGTGGGGCGACAGCTGGGGCTCCTCTTCCTCGTGGGACAGCTGGGGCTCGTCGTCGTCCGCGGCTGCGTGGGACAGCTGGGGCTCGGCGTCTAATTCGTGGGACGCGAAGGGTGGTGCTTCAGGCGGGGCAGCTGCAGCGCCGGCGAACCGCTACAACATCGCCCCGGGCGGCGCCGGTGCCGGTGTAGGCGCAAAGTCGTCTGGCGCAGCTGCTGCGCCGGCGAATCGCTACAACATCGCGCCGGCAAAATCGTCGGTGCCCGTGCTGGCGGCGCCGTCGGCGAACAAGTACGCGGCATTCTCTTCTGTGGGAGGGGGAGGTGGCGAGCCAGCCGCCAAGCGGCAACGGCTGGACGGCTCCGGCTACTAAAAAGTAGTTCTTGGCGGTTGTTAAGGCATTAGAGGATAAGAACAAGAAGTATGAGACTATGTCTAAGTCTATGGATGCGTTGGAAAGATAGTAGAAGTAGACGTTGTAGAGAAGGCTAAGTAATACTAATAAAATGGTGAAGGGAGAATAGGCAGGTCCTTCGTTAATCAAGTTTCTTATAGTGCTGCTGAATGTCGATGTACTAGGAATGACAAATGTCAACATTAGCAGCAGCTAACCCTAACACATATCGTTATCGAATTTTCACGCCTATAAATAGCTATAGCTACAAATGAAATGACCTCAATATTGCAGCTATTTCTAAATAGATGAAACGACAACAATCGTAAAACGAACTTTTCTTCACTTCACTGAGTGAATGTTTTAGAGACTAGTGACTAATAGAAGTTGTTGTTGTACCTCAACTCAAGATTTTATTGTGAGTGATTGCATATCTATATCTACTTTATCTTGCCAGGACCCACTATATGACGTGATCGACGGCTGATGATGATTGCTACTGACTCTGATATGTTTGCGAGTCTGGGGATGACAAGTGCGAGCGCTTACGGTTGTGAATCCGACAAGATATCAAGACATCAATATAATTGTGCATTTTGTAAGTACTTCTACTTGTATTGTGAAGCTGATGTCAACGTTGCAACACTGTGTTTATGACTGTCTATGTATCCTGTTCGAATTTCTATTTCGCATGCGATTTCAGTGGTGCGTCCGTCGCGTCTACTAGTTTTTTGTTAGTAAGTGCATCGTGGTTGGTTGTACGAAAATGTGATTATTATTGGTTATGAGTATACATATAACGAAAACCTAAACCGCACCAACAACTAAATTATTAATTTTAATTCTGACACTTAAAATCGTAATATCACCTCCATATGACTATATGATGATTTAGCAATATTTTTGATGTTTTCTGTTTTTTGTACTTAGTTCTATCAGATCAACACAAACACTAGATTCAGTCATACTCAGTAGTCTAGTGGTACTGAATGCTACTGAGACTGACAGGTGTCAATACAAATATTACAAAAAAAGTCTCAAGAGCAAGACGATAAAAATAAATTATAATATTGAGTTCGAGTTTGAGAAGTTGAAACGGATAGCTATGCCCCAAGTATCCGACGCAGCGGTGGAAGTTGGCTTGCTCCGACTCGCGGTCGCGTCCTTTTTCCTGCTCTTCCCACTCGGCCTCCTCTGCAGCGAGTTCTCGTTACTGAAGCAGGCGCAGCATCATACAGATATGACAACGTCGACGACCACGACCACCAGCACCACGAATTCGACGACATTATCTTTTTCATCTGTTGAATCGACGAGTGCCGGACAAGAACATACTGCGTCTGCAGCAGCGGCAGCAGTGTAGAGTCGACGACTCTCGTCGACGTTGACGTCGACTGACTCGACTATAGCATCTAACTCAACTGGCGAGCGGGAGCGCGACTCCTTCGCCGATGAAGTTCAGTCGCGAGCGCAGCTGCAAGTGTGACAGCAGCAGCAGCAGCAGACGCAGACGCAGACGCAGTTACCGCAAGAGCGGGAGTATCGGTGATTTCGCGTTGGTCATTCTTCCACTACCTCTTCCTTATCGGAATAGGAAAGCTAAACGGCAACGGCACCGGATGAGCTCGACTCCAAAGACGACAACGACATCGCACGGACGGACTTCTTCCTTATTTGCGGCTTCATGTGAGGTGTGTTCGGTTCTAGCATCTTCGCCAGCCTGGTGTTGAAACGGTGAGACATAATCGTACTTCGATATCATAATATTAATATATTTTAATTTTACTAAGCAAAACCACAAGGTACCAGGAGAACTTATACTAAGTAGAACGCTTTATCACTCCTCCAAAGTTGACAGTCTATTCATGATCATGAGCATGACACTGAATCAATTGCAAAGGCATGACATATTCCAGCTTCAGTTCTTGTTCACCATAAAACATAATCTTAATCCAATACAACTCCAGCTGTCTCCAGTAGACGCTGCGCAACAACGCCGAGAACTGCCTCTTCGGCCGGCTGTTCTTTCTCTTCCCTGCGCTGTGGCTCGCGAATCCGCTCTTCATCCTTCTGCTCTAGTGAACTGCAGCTGCCCGCCGCGTCTTCGCAATCCTCAACAGACGCGAACGCAAAGACCGCCGACACCGAACGCAAGGCCCACCTGGCTGACCTGCAGCTGCGCGACATGATCTGCACGCCGCTCTTGCTCTGTCTGCTTGCGTGATGAGGCCGGCGCAAGCTCACCAACATCACCGAGCGGCACCGTGTGCTCGGCTACTACGGCGGCGACGGGCAGCCCGAAAACGGGCTGACACGCCGCACCGAATACGGGCTCTGGGCGCTCACGCGCGTGTTCATGATTGGGATTCCGGTGGCGCTGCTGAACATGCAGCTGCAGACGATATACACAGCGCTGATGGTGGTCACGCCCGCGCCTGTCTCAGGCTCGGCGGACTAGAACTTCATGTCAGTCTCTTCTGAAAATGGAGCGGGAGCGACCGCGTGGGGGGAGTCGTTTTCGGCCGGACTGCGCCTGCGGTACCAGCAGGTCAGAAACTGAACTCTGAGCACTGTCGGTGTCGCCAGCACTCGCACTGGTTTCGGTTTTGGCTTCATCAAGAATCTGAATCTCGAACTCGGGGACCTATCAGTATCAGGATCAGCCGAGAGTGACTCCCTCACCGACACCCCCTGAGATGCGGCCGACGCCACCGTCTGACTCGCGGTTATGCAGCTCGTCATCCTTATGCTCGGCAAGTTTTTCCTCTTCCTGCTCTAGCTCGGCGACCGCTGATTCCAGTAGTAACGATGGTAATAATATTAATAATGCATTGTGGCACCGCAAGCGCGTCTAGTAGGGTCGGCGCCTTCGCTATTCCCCTCCTCTAGTGACGCCGTGCTGTGAGGCGCGCTGCTGGACTGAGCCCACGGCGCCATGCGGCGTGGCGGCTGGTAGTAGCGTGCGCCGCGACCGCTAGTATTTGCGCGCTGCTCATGCTCTAGTGAAGGTTGCTGCGTGCTGTGACTGACGTTCTACTCCGTAGGTAGGGACAGTTGACGAAATGCGTAGTGACTGGCTGTTGTAGTAGCAGTCTGCAGTAGTAGCTAGTGACTAGTGAGTAGTAACTAGTAGTTAGTAGGCGCAGGCGAGCGCAGGCGCCGCGGCCGAGCGAGGTGTACCTGTGCGCGTGAGAGCGTTGTAGTGAGTAGTAGGGCACGGCTGAGGGAAGAGAAGCTGCAAGAGAAACAAGAGAAGTGCGGGAAGAACAAGGTTGTTGTTGTTCCTTGAGGTGGGGTTGGTGCTGGCGGTGATGCTGGTGCAAGTGCCACTGAGACGAACGTATCTGGTGGAAGTCGAAGTGCGACTGCAGCGGCATCTGCAGCGTAGGGAAAGGAGAAAGAAAACGATAAACGGTAAGATACAACTGAAGCGGTCAGCAGTCAGGACAAGCAAGGCGAGCGCGATCTCGAGCTCGGTGAATTCGCTGTCGAGGAAGAAGAGCACGACGAGCTCACCTGCACCATCTGCATGATGGAGCTGGAAAACACCGACCGCGTGCGCAAGTGAGCGGGGTGCGGGCATTTGTTTCACTAGTAAGTGCCTGGAGCGGTGGGCGATCGCACAGGGCGTGGCGTGCGTGTGTCCGGTGTGTCGGTAGGAGGTGTACGAGCGGTGAAGCGGTGGGTAAGGTGCGGATGCAGGTGATGAAGCGGCAGGTGGAGAGGAAGCATGAAATGACGAAGTCGGTGAAACCGCTGGTGCTGAGGCTGATGAGCACACTGAGGCAAGTCCGCATGGGCGGGCGGAGTCGAGCGGAGGGGCTCGAGCCGAGAGGCGACGGTTCGACGCCCGCGACAGTCTGGCGACTCTTTTGGGAACGGCCGGCCCTGGGAACGCTCGCAGGTAGGGCCGTGACGGACGGGCACGGGATCGTGATCGTGACTCCCGCAGGTAGGGGCGTGGACGCGACGGTCGCGGGCTCGGCGGGCGCCGCGCGACCCCGGGACGGCCCGAACGGCGGGACGGAAGGATTGATGCGAGGAGTGTGGTGCCGTCTTCAACCTCGACGTCGTCGCGGCAGACGCCGGCGCAGGCTCGCGCGAACCGCGAGCGCGCGCGCTCGAACCGGCGCAGAGGTCGGGCTGGCGCTGGCGCCGGCGGTGCTGGCTCATCGCCAGACGATCATGCTGACTCCGACGAAGAAGTGGTAGAGGTGGAGCAAGACTCGAACTCGATCTCGAACAACTCCGACGAGGCAGACTGAGACTCCTACGACGAAGAGAGCGAGGAGGAGCTGCGCCGCGAGCAGCTGGCCGAGAACGAGGCGCTGCTGCAGCGGGCGACGCCGCTGTGAGAAACGCTGAACTAGTGACGTGATGGTGTGCGCACTGGCGGTGTAGCTGCTGGAGAACGACATCTCGTGAGCGGCGCACGTGCTACTGGAGCAGCCGCGGCTGGTGCGGGAGATAGGGCAGTGATGACCGTACGGCGCGTGAGACTACTGACAAGCCTGAGGCGGGTCGGCCGCCCACGCGGTGCGGGTGGCTTGGGCGCGGGGGATAATTGCGCGGCACGGCCCGCTGCAGGCAGATGACTGGCTGGACTGAGCGTGAGCTGCCGACACTGCGGAACAGGCGCAGGCAAACGGCAGCGCAGATGCAGATCTGCCCGACCTGCTCGGCGCAGCGGATGAGGCAGAGCGCGCCCAGGCGGCGGCGCGGCGCGCGGCGCGGCGCCAGGGTGGTCCGCCGGTGCCGATTCCCGTGCTGCCGGCGAGCCTGTTTCCACGTGCAGCAGGTGCAGCAGCAGCAGCGGCTGGCTCTCCTAGTGGAATAGGCGGAGCGACTGCGACCGCTACTCTCGGTGAAAGTACTGCGAGTCCAAACTCTGCTGCGCAACGTGAGCGCGACGCCGACATACTGGAGCGCGGGCTGGTGCGCCAGCTGCGCGGCATCGCCGCTCTGACGTCTCTCATGGACTCTGCCATCGCAGGAGCAAGGGCGAGAACGAAAGGCAAGGGCAAGGGCAAAGGTCAGGGCAAGTTAACGGGATCGCAGTACGCTCAGTCCGCGCAGCAAGCGTATGCCCAGGCCTTCGCAGCCCTGAGCGACACGGAGCGTAGCCGGCTGTACTCGCTTTTGCTGCTGGACACGATCGAAAGACTGAATGCGGAAGGGAGAAGGGGACGAAGAGGTGGAGGTGATTAAGGGCAAGGATGAAGATCATTAGGTTGAGCAGGTTGAAGTTTAACTTAAACAAACGGTCATTTATTAGAAACAAAATCAAAATTACATATCTGCAGAAAAGTAGCAATCTTAATCGAGTGAATGACATTCAAACTAAAATTGATACTGTTTGAAATTGAATCGATGACGATGTGCCCGTGCGAAAGTGTGTTGAAAGATGGGCAGATGGTGTGAGTATTTTGAAAGAGGGAACATCTTTAACTCAGTCAAACTCAAACGAAGGCTGTGCTCCTAGGAGTGCAACTTTTCCAAAATGAACAACGTGTTGAAATCGATGTATTGCTATTGATCATACTCAGTCTTGCTTTGGTGGGTCTCGGCCTGACTTATCAATATCATTTCTTGTAAGTACTTTAGTATTAGTTTAGTACATTATCTACCAGTCTATAATGGGAGTGTGGCCATCCGCTCTAAATTAATATTATGGGAAAGCGAATGGCGCTACGTCGTGAGGGTTTCGGTATGAGCGACAAGGAATTATTAGCTATTTCTTAGTAGTCGTAATAGTGCGAAAACTATACAGAAAGTTATTTTTAGACCTGAACGAAGCTGAAAAACAGGAACGGAAATACAAAAAGTGGAGTAGATTATAGAAGTCATAGTCATCTCTCAAAAAAATTTTTATCTAGTTCAAATTCAAATGACCTCATCGAATTCGAAATCGCTACCACCTCCGGACACGCCTCCACCGTCCTCGTAGGCGACACAGTCCGAGACTCCGTAACCGTAGCAGTAGCACGTTCAAAAAATGCTACAGCTTGTTCCCGTGCCAAGGCTTAAGTTACACATCTTTTCCATCTGGGCGTACTGTTACCGCCTGACCTGCGCCGGCCTGTCCGGCTCGGAGGCACGCGCGCGCTTCCGGGGGCACACTGACGCCATGAGCGCCCTCTTTGCTGAGGTGTGGCCGCACGGCTCAGCCGATGCCGATTCGGAGGCGCGCGTGATGTTGGGCGCGCTGCTCCTGCTGGGTGCGGTGAAGACGTAGGTGGTGCACCTCACGCTGTTCCAGCTCAATGAGCTCGCCGGTATGGTGGTGGCAGCAGCAGGTGCGCCTACAAGTTTGCGCACCGGCTTCGCGCGCGCCCTGTGCCTCGTAATTGCCAACGCAGTCCACGCCGGCCTGGAGACCGAAGTGAAGTTGCGCTGGCGCTTGCTGTAGTAGATAACAGTTGACGCGGAAGCTGCATGCACTATACTTTCTTGGCTGTGGTGAGGGTGACACTCGTCACGCTCACGTCAATTACAAATAAGACGAGGTTGCGCAGATTTAGACTCGGAGCAAGACGCCTCCCATGCGCGAAAGTGAAAGTGATAGTGCTGCAAGGTCTGTGGTAGGCCCACCCCCGTTCTACACCCACAACGTCCTGCAAAATGGGCAGGGGCAGACGCACAAAGACGCACGCGGCCGCCTCCCAACGCCAGAGATACTGGCGCACGACGTTCCGCATATATGTCGACACGTGGATCAGATGGTGTGCAACCTGTGCCAAGCGGGTCCGCCGCTTCTGTGGTTTTCGCTGGTGGCGTGGAGGGAGGCGAGGCGACAGTACGGGTGAAGCTGACCAAGCTGAGCGTGGTCATGAGGTGCGTCTGCATCTGCATTAGCGCTTGCAACTGCAACAGTTTCGTCCTCGTCGAAGACCTAGAACTATAGTCCCTCCTGGCGAGGCCCGCTTCTTCTACTACTCCTCCCAGTTGCGTACCAGACGCTGTGATTCGAGCTGTTCCAGCGGCTCATTCCGGGTGGTATTGGAGATCTATTCGCAGCGCACTCGCGCACGCGGAGTGCTTTTGGCGAAGTTGCTCACCGCATCCAGAATCACTAATGAGAGCATATGCGCGCACTGCCTTGGACGCAGAGGTGTATCCAATTCCACGGAAGTGTCTAATCCTGCCTAGGATCATACGTATAAATCGGTCGGGGTCGGCGCCTACGAGCTGCGCTATCTACGCGGCGCCTTCCGCGACAACGTGCGGTAGTGAGATGACGTTGTAGTAACTGAATTACCCGTTACAACGTGTGGAACCGATTTTTTTTCACGGTGGGCGGGAAGACGTTTCTGTAGTAACGCGGCCCTGCTGTGGCTGGGGTGGCGACAGATTCGACAAAGAATAGACACAACGGCCACACACTCATCGCACTCGGCGCACTCGGCGTTTCTGCGGTTCAGGCTCCTGCTGACACTGTTTGGCGAGTTATTTGTCGCGAACAATCTGCTTCTGAGCGTGTTTACGCAAAACCAAAACAACGGAGGTTGTGCGCGCGGCGTAAGTGGGCTCTTGCGCGCGCTGCGTGAGAAGTCAAAGTCATGATGAATAAGTATATCATGAAAACGCGCGTCAAGATAGCAGGACGCATCTGGAGGAGATGTCAAAACCGATATTGTTGTTGTCCCTACATGAGCGCCAGTGAAGGGTGAAGTTGCTCACGGTAAAAATGACCAACTCAACGACCAGTGAATCGTCTTCCGTGGCATCGACATCGCAGCGCCTATGCGTGTGCCGACTGCATCGTGCTAGACTTCTGCTGCAAATGCAGCTTCGTCTGACGCAGCAGCAGACCGTCTCACGCTCGTGCGCAACCTTAACCTTACGGTGGACCGCGAAACAACGGGAAACCTCCTAATCACCGGACCTAATGGGTAAGGGAAGTCGTCCATACTACGCACGCTTGCGGGTCTGTGGGTGGCTTACAGGTCAACAAGTGCGAGTGCAAGTTCGAGTGGGCCTGAAGAGCCGTAAATCCATCGGCCCGCTGAAGCGGGATTGGTGTTCTACTTGCCTCAGAAGCCGTACGTCTGTCCAGGCACGCTGTAGTGAACAGATCTGTTACCCGTGTTCTGGAGATGAGCTACTGCTTCACGCTGTCAATAGTGAGTCTATTTTTTTCTAACATATTGTTCTATTTTTGATTTTTAGGCCCTATATTTTTGAGGCCCCATATCGGTTTCCGTATAACTACGCGATATGGCATGATATAAGTACTAGATTATATCTACCAGTGCCAAGTACTAATCTGTTTATCTTTCTGTACTCTTTGACAGCTATCCTCCAGAATCATATTAATTCTAATTGGTGTATTTGTTCATTTTTTCAATTGCTTCTTGCACAATTGATTATAAATCGACTTCGACATTATGATATGAGTGTACCGTAATTCTAATTTATCATTTCTTGAAATCAAAAAAATTGTCACGATCTTATAGCCAATCTTGAAACAACTAGCCGCAATCGCTTTAACTTTCAAAAGCTTTTTCCAGCAACTTTCTGCAACTTCTTAGACACGCAGCCCTCAGCCCATTCGTCAAAAACTACTTAATTGAAACCAAGTGAGCGTTTTGGGTAATTCCAGAGGAGATCTGTATCTTATACTTAGCAACGCAACCCTCAGCTCATTCTACAGCCACTAATTGAAACCAAGGATACGTTTCGAACAATTGCCAAGGAAAGCGCAATACAACATCAGTCTCTCTCACGCTCAGTAGGACTAGTATACGCTTTAGACAGACGTTAATCACTCACCCTCAACCCTCTTCATTTGTTTCGCAATTTACCGAGATGATTCGCGGTTCACTCAAAGTATCTGCACTATGCTCTGTAATGGCAGTGCATCAAAGTGACGTGGGAGGTGCGATCGCCCTCAAACTCAATATGATCGGCTTGTCCGGAAATCGAGGCCAAGGGAGAGCGCGTCCCGACAACCTTAAGCAGCTGGAAAGAAGTGAGAGTGAGTCTTCGCTTGTGAACATAGGCGTGGCGGGCGTAGCTCCACCGCCGCCTCCTCCGGGTATGGAGATGGACACGCCCACTACCAGTTCAGCTTCAGAACCACCATCCGAAGCAAGTAGCAGAAGTGGTAGCCCCCCTCCTGCTCCTGTTGAAGCAGAAGTAACAACGCAAGAGACAAGCCGCATTGAAGCTCCAGATGTTGAACAACAAAGAAAAAATAGTAGAGACATATTGACTACTCTTAAAAGCACTGTCCGATCGAAAACTGTCAGTCTACTTGATAATCCCACTGCCAAAGTAGAAGCTGAAAAAGTAAGAAATTTATTATATAGTGATGACGCCGAAAGTAGTCTTGCGAAGAACAGACCGACTTTACTGGCTGAGCTGAAGACATATCTTAAAGCCTTTATTCAGATGTTTAACCTCAAAGACGAAGACCTTATTCAGATGTCTGAATTTGGTGATGGTGATCTGATAGACCTTTTCAAGACTGCATTTCCAATGAATATTGCCTACATCACAGACATCGAGGGCGACATGGAGTTCTTTAGCGACTGGCTGCTAAAAAACATGGGTGTGGGAAAAGCATTTAAGCAAGTGCCAATTTACTGGCAATTAGGTAAAAACACGTATCCAACCTTCAAGTTTAATAGCGATGGCACGCCCCAATTCGACCTTTTCCTCAATAAAGGATGGGGTTTTGTGTTCGGTGGTGACTCAGTTGATAAAGGAGGGAGATTCGACAAAGACGGCACTCTGGTCGAAGCTGGTGAAGGCGTGGGTGGTTCCATTCGCGTTGTCCAAACCCTTGTCAAGCTCAAAGAGGACTACATCAAGAGAGGTGAAGGAGATCGCGTAACCCTGATTCTGGGGAATCGCGACGTTAACAAAATGAGACTAACGTCGGAACTCGATGATGAAATGATGAAGAAGTCAGCTCTAGATAAAGTGCCGGCACCTCACTGGGACCTTAATAGACCGACGCCGACGAGCTACGTGACAAAAGAGAAAGAGAATGACGCTAGTGGCAATACTACTAATTTAAAGTATATCATGCTTAAGTATATGCTTACGCAGACCTACGGCGCTCCTCATGAAATTTATCTTCGTGCAAAGGAACTGCAGCTGCTTAATCAGAGCGCGAGTCAAACCAACGAAACAGCAGTAGTGCAATCATTTATTGACTCCGTCTCAAAAGATGAATGTGGATTTATGCGTAAGCTCATTCAATATGGAGATCTTGCTAAGATAATAGGAAAAACGCTGTATGTTCATGGCGGTCTCTTCAATGCTACAGAAGACGAAAGTGAGGGCGCTTCTATCTACAAGAAGACGAGCTTAGGTCGCGTCCCAGTTCCCGGGGGTCCAGATGGCGGTTACACTTCGGCGCCAATAGAGACAAACGTAAGTGACTGGGTGACAAAACTCAACACATGGAAAAATCGTCAGGTGGACGAATGGCTGGCTGACGCTGGTCGTACCTGGAAGGATTCAGCAACGTCTCCAGCTAAGGTCACAAACTACAATGTTGGCCATAGCGAACGCGGTGGACAGCAGCTCATGGCATATGCTATAAGTGAGAAGGGGCCGCCAAGCGTCATCACGGGTCGTCACCTTGATGCGCAGTCCATGCCTATGAAAATGTCGCAAACGATAAAAAATCAGCTAATCGAAAGTGATATCTACCGTGTCATAGTCGGCCACACGCCCCATGGTAGCGTTCCTACGGTTATTCCCGAGGATCCGATGACAACTGTAGCTAGCAACGCCAAGGCTAACAACAATAACTCTGATGGAAAACAGGTAGTGACAATACTAGTCGATACCTGTATGGGGGGCAACAAAGGCAAGCGTGGTGACTCAATGCCACTCGTAAATATATTAGGGACAGGTGAGGTACTAGTTGACGCGTACTTAGGTTCTGACTACTCATTGACTGTGCGAAATCAATACACGACATACTCTTTGCCGTTGTCTCATCTTCCTTTTTGGGTAGGAAAAGAAAAAATAATCGACGGTAAAACATATTTCGTGAAAGGTCCTATTTCCGCTTCACAAAGCAGCGGCGCTACTGCTGAAGACGTGAAGTATCTGGCTCTGAATATCGGACCGGATGATAAAGGTGTACCGGGCCGTAAATATACCCACCACATTGTTAACGAGTCAGAGATGACATTGGTTAAAACTTTTTCAAAATAAATCATGTAAACTTCACCTTGTGTTGAGAATAGAGCTGAGTATACTACTTTCTACTTCGATTCTACCATTAGCTGAATTGTCACACTTGCTCAACATCAGAACAAGACGTCATAGTTTTGGTAACGCATATGCCGAAGCAGCGGAGTTGAAATAATCATCATTATAGCTTCCTAGAAGCGTACTGACCTAATTTTATTAGCATTAACTTATAACATATTTTTATGACATACAGTGTAACAACTTAGAGTGTTTTTGCGGCTTCAAAAAAGTTTTGATGACTCAGTTTCAGTATTTTAATTCTCGCCGCGATCATTTTGCCTTTTGACGATAAGAATAAGAAAACGAATTGACAAATACAAACTATGAGGCAAACTTTGTTGCACCTTGAAATAACTTCTGATAGTTGAAATAACTTCTGAATTCTATGCTTTCGCTCTCTATTAAGATTTTGTCATTGACTGAAGTGTCGCACTTGCTCTACGTCATAAGACACGCGTAGCTGCGGCAACGCATATGAGGAGTTAATGTTAAAAAAATCGGTATATTATAAATTTTCTACTAGCAGCTAAAGACTATATTTTTATTATATGACCTAGACCTAGTGCATGTGCAGCGACAGATTTTCACAAAACAGTCACAACATATTTTTCGCAGTCTTTAACTTTTTTTCACATGTATTCTTACTCTCTAGAGCACGGTGTCAGACCTGATCGAAAATATAAATATGATTGCATCTCGCTCTCGCGGACATACAAAATCAAGTCACATGTTCGGCTCTCCGCTCAACTCATACCTAGCTACTCTCAACGTATGAGTAAGTAATCATTTGTTCTTGACTAACAACAAAAAAACATGTGTATCTGAGATTTGCGTATCGATATCTTTCTTGTCTCTGAGTCGTGAAGATTCAAGGTTTTAAAAATGTACCAACTGATGCTACTGCACTTCGAGTGAAGCTCAACAAGATTAAGCTCAATTCGGGTAAAAACATGTTTACAGCCCGTATACGGTCCGGATTAAACGTAGGATTGCTGCTCGCGTACTATCCGGCAAAGTCTAGCCACATGGTGTGAGCGCGCGAAAAACGGGTGACCGACACCGGTAGTGAAGCCTCAAATCAAACATGTCCGTTCAGCCGACTTGTCGACAATACGTAGGTGGAGTGTCGTGCGTGCAAAAAAGAAGTAATAGTCTGTCAGAAGTTACTATCAGTAACAAAATCGCAGCTCTAGTATCCTTTAAAAGCGTTTCGCGTCTAAGTCGAATGAACGAAAACTCAAAATTATGACATTAGGTACTAATAAAATGTGTTGATGCTGATGACATGATGATCAAATTCAAAAGTGATGTAATTATATGTGAGCAGCATGCCTTCTATGACTTAGCTGCAACGTCTTAACTGATGACGTACACTAGCGGTTACGCCGCCTCGTCCCCGCCCGCCCCCAGCGCCTGCTCCAATTCGCTGAGGGATCCGATAAGTCCCCGCAGCTCGCTCCGCAACTTCTGTTTCGCCGCTTTCTGCTGCGCAAAGCCTGCGTCAATAGATTTGACCGAGTTGCCATATAGCGATCCGCATCCGCCCATTCCGCCATCCGCAAGGTCGCCGTAGGCCCGCAGCCACGTGGCGGCAAAAGCCGTTTTGAGTTTCTCCCGTCACATTTTAGCGTCCTACGCAGACGCCGTGGGCGCGAGCGCGAGCTGCTGCTGCTCATGATTCTGTTGACTACCAGAACTCAAACCGCCAACCGGCAGAGGCTGCAGCACACCTGAAGCTTCGAGTGCCGTGAGTACGCTGGATAGGTTGTGCGGGTCCGCCTAAGAGCCCGAAGCGCCGGCGCCGGATGCAGTATCCTTCGACTTTCTCTTTTTCTGTTTCTCATTCGGATTCGCGGAGGATGAGGAAGAACTACTTCAAGAACTCGAGCTTCAGCTTCACCCGAACCACGAGTTGAGCTTGCCCACGCCCGCCGCCACTTGGTTCGCGAACTTCCCTTCTTCTTCCTTCTGCTCACTATAGTTCTTTCTCGCACTTGGTTATTTCTTCCACCACCGACTCCAGCAGTCAGATCGTCTCACACTTCATGCCCTGCAGCTTCGCCACCTCCTGCTCACTACTTGGCCTGCTTACTAGAGCTCTTCCTACTCGTCGTAGGAGTACACCGCAACTACGTCCTCCTGCCCGCCGACCCCGTACTTGGCCGCCAGTTCCTCGTTCAGTTCCTTATACCGCCGCTTGAGGTCCTAGCTTTTCTGCGTGTCCACTCCTTCGACCACGTCAGGCACCTTGATCGCTCGCAACAGCTCCATGTCTCCCATGTTTTTCTCGATGTCCTCGAAAATCGCGTACAGCTCGTCTTCCACACCTCATTTCTCACTACTCCAGGTGCTATTTGCGCTGCACACTCGATCAAATCCGGTCCTACTGCTCCTGGAAGTCGAGAATGCACCTGTCGAGCTTGAATCATTCGGATTCCTGGCTCGCGCGCTCCTGAGTGAGCTCCTTGAGGCGCTCTTTCAGCTGCTTGGAGGACTTGGTCGGTTTGCTATTCGCGCCATCTTTTCAATTTCCGCCGTCTGCTCAATCTGCGCCCGGCTATGCTCCCTTGGCCTTCTAATGCTGCATAGCCACTTGCGCCTGGTTCTGTTGCTGTGCGCCTTATCCGCCGAACACTGCACTCAGCTTTCCACTTGCAACAATCGCTTCTCGTGCTCAGATCTTCTCCGCTTCCAAGTCATCCCTTCAATCAGCTAGTTCCTGTTCATTAGCTCTGAATTTGGTCCTACAAGCTGTCGTTCTACTCAAGGAACGCCGTCCAGCCACGGTTGAAACGGTTGACCGCTTCGACGAATTTCACTTACTCGCCTCCAGTGCCAGCACCAGCCCCATTGCCACCAGACGCAGAGAGCATGTCTCACTTCAGGAGAAACTGGTGTGCGTGCTACCTGTCTTAGACTCACTCACTAGCAGTCGACCTCGATCTACTGCTGCTTACTAGACGTACAGCTCCATTCACTCCTCACTAGAGCGAGTCTGCGATGAACTGCAGCTCTGCACCAGTGGTCGCGTCGTGCCTGCCGCCGGCTTTAGTTTGTGTCGCGCCGGGGTAAGGGCTGAGAGAAGAAGGCGCGCTTTGCAGCAGCACGAGCAGAGAGAAGAAGGCGCGCTCTCAAGGCAGCTCACTCTCGCCTAGGTACTGGCGCAACGTACTATTACTCCAGATCTACGGACAGCGTGACGGCGAAAAAAGTCGGCGCGCTCGCCGATTGTTTTTGGTTTTGGCTGTCTTTCATGCGCAGCTGCACTGTCGTTTTGCGGAAGAAGACGGACGTAAGACCACCACCGGAACTTTGCGCAGACGTAGAAGTCGTGCTAGACAGCAGCAGTGCACGGCTGGCCGACGCGGAGTTGGCACCTCCTCCAATTTCCGAAGACGACGAACTCTTCTGAATCAGCGCCGACATACCGCCCCACGCACTCTTCAGCGCCGCAGCCGTGTGAGCACCAGCGTTTTTCGCCAGTGCAGCGGCTGTACCACCGGCTGCGCCGCCGCCACTTCTCGAATTGCTGAGCATACCGCCGTTGAGCAACTTATCGAATTGCTTGTTGCGCTGCAGATGGTGCACGCACCGCGCCACGGCGTCCTGCACGACCTGCTCCGGGGATGCACTATTATGAATATGCTGACGATGACGACGCACCACAAACATATCCATGCGTCTTCAGCATCACGAAACACAAAAATGCGCGCACGCCGGCATGGCAACCCGCGACTCAGCCGTAGTCGTAGGCTTCGTAGCTCGTTGTAGGAAATTTCGTCCGCTCGAGAATGTCGGTTACGCAGGCCTGCCATTTTCATCACGAGCCCAAGGAAAATCCGTCGCGCAACCTCGTGACCTCACTTCCACTATTTCCGCCTAGACCCATACCGCTTGGATTCGTGGTGGTGGCCAGTCCATGCGCGTGGCTACTGTCCTTCGGGCAACCACCAGGACTCTCGAGCGCGCGACTGTGGTGGAAGAAAAGCTCCGCGCGCTTCGCCACGTAATCACTGTAAAACGGGCCAGCCAGCTGCAGCAAGGCTTCTTGCTCGATCGCGCCGTCACCGCTGTCAGCTGACGAAGACGACGGACCACCCGACTCCCGCGTCTCGCCACAGAACACCGCCGGCACCGTCCACCAGCCTCAGCCACTTCCAGCTCCGCGCAGCTGCTGCACGATCTGGTCCAGTCCGGCGGCCATGTCACCGCTCTTCTCGGGAAACACCGGTATCATGCGGCACAGGAAGAGACCAGCGAACAGGGCCGTCTTCTTACTGTCAGTTCAGTTCATGAACAGTCAGTTCAGTAGGTCCTTGCGCGTCTGCTCTGCGGTCGCGTCGACAAAAAAGTTTATTCACTCCTTCGTCGCGCCGAGGCTATTACCAAAGCAGAGTGGCAAAGGCCTCGTGCGCCAGCTTCAACAGACAGCTACTACTTCACGCCGAGCGCGTTGGTACTACTACTCATTTCGCGCCGCCGCACTCTCGCCGCCGCTGGCGCGCATGCCGTGATCGCGGCACTCGATGTTGAAGATCTGCAGGAACAGCTGCGGTACAGATGCAGGAAGAGTAGGCGAAATAGGTGGTGTCGCCCACACCTGCTGCATCAGGTAAAGCATGTAGGTAGGCTCGCTGTGGTGCAAGAGTGCGTATACACACTTGAGCAGATTCATACTGGCCTGGCGTAGGTTGTCCAGTCGCCGCCGCCATCGACGCGAATCCTCCTCTGTCGGCATTTGTTGTTGCTGCTGCTGCTACTGCTGTGAGTTAACAGCAAAAGCAGCCGACGATGGACCTCGATACTGACCGTCCAGATACGCGTTGTGCAACAGGAAGAAGCGTTCTACCGCTCCACTCGTACATGCCAGCAGAAGCCGGAAGTTCTCTCCGCTGCTTTCGTCGGTCTACCCCAGCGCGCCGCGGCAATGATCCAGTTGGAAATACAGAATTTTCGACAGGCGCAGGGCGAGTTCGGCTTGGCATGCGCCACTGCACCCGGCTGAACCAATCTATCATGAAGCTCACAGGAGGTCTCAGGCGCGTGCCGCAGCGCTAGCGTCTTGGCCCGGGCCACCCAGAGCTGCTTTGTTCTGTTTCTGCTGCTCAACGCTCGGTGCGTTGAATAACTGGTTCAACAATCAAAGTACGTGCGACATTACGGCTTCGTGCGCAAGCGTGTTCCGTGGATCTTCTTTCGGAGGTAACTCGGCGTCACCGCTTCATGCCGCCAGAGACGCACTGCCTGTTCCATCTGCAGCAACGAGTCAGTCACCACCAATACTGGAGTCTTTTGATCCGTCTCCTCCTCTTTTGCTGCTAGTCTTGCTCCCGCCACCGACACCTTTCGGCGTCCGCCGTTTCTTTCCGTCTTTACCATCTGTGCCGCTAATGTGTGCTTGGTACTCGGACTCTTATGCCACGACATGTCGCTCCAGTTGCGCCACAAACACTTCTGTGTAGAGCTTGTTGGCAAGCAGGTTGGCGATCGTCAGCAGCGGGCGGGGCAGATCGATGAAGTCCCAGATGGCGCTCACGCTGCCCGACAGCGCGCCACCACCGCTCTTACCCCCGTGGCCACCGCCCTCGCCGCCGCTTCCGTCACCGCCGCCGCCAGCGCGCGGGCTGTTCTGCGTCGAGCCGCCCATGCCTCCCGAAAAAAAGTCGAAGTCGTCGAAATTCATTTGTCAGTTCAGAATGTTCCCAAGCCACCCGTCTTCGCCCTCAGCCTCACCACTGGCGTCGGCGTTATTTCCGGTGTTTGCAGACGCAGACAGAGCACCAGGTACTGCGATGGCGTCCACTTACTCAGCTTTCTTGAGGTTCTTCCCCTGTGCCGACGCCGCGGCAGCGTTTACCCTCGCTTGCGCTCAGCTCGTCGCATTCAGCCGCCGGGACAAGTAATCCAGCACCTCAGGGCTCTCCTTGAAGTGTTCGAAGGTAGGGTCAAGGCACTTGCGCACCACGAACCGAATGAAGGTCTCCAGCTTCTACCTTTTTTCTCATTCCTTGCCCTCGTCGACACCGAACATGTTACCGAGTCCAGCCATGACCCCGGCTTGCTCATCTACAATGCTTGGAAACTGCACGCGGTCGTGCATGATCAGGTTGCCTATGGCGTTGTCTTCTGCCCCTCACCCTCACGCGTTCCGAACACCGCCAGCGCTCTTCCCTTGGCCTTGGGCCTCCCTCGCCGCCAGAGCCCGGCTCTTCTCTTCGTAGACCAGCTTTTTCTGTATCCTTTTGTCTTCCTCATTACTCGAGGCAGCTGCGCAAAGCTTCGAACTCTCAGAAGGTCTTGCGCACTTCCCAGCGCACGGGACTTCCCACCTTCGCTCCAGTCAAAAACTTCACGTCGACCACGTACTGCACGTCTGTGCCGACACCGAGCATGTTCTGAACCGTCTCCTGGCCCCTGATGCCGACGGCCACCGGCGTCGCGCCAATACTTAAAGCTGAGACGATTTGCTGCCCGTTGGGCAACGCCTTCGTCTTCTTGTCCACGCCGTAGCCGTGACGCATGCCCAGGAACGTGCGCACGTCCACGTCCAGCGGCGTCTTCAAGGTCACCCCAGCCTGCGCCTGGCCCTCTTCCGAAGCCGCCAGCATCCCCGTGGGCGCCGCGCCGCCTGCGCGCGCGAGTCTACTAATCACTACTCCCGCCCGCGCTCACTAGCTCTCACTAGTCACTACCGCCGCTGCTCACTACAGGTACTGCTGCGCGCGCTACGCGTGCGCTCACTCCTCCTGCTGCGCGCGCAGTCACCTACTACTTGTCCTCCATCTGCTGCTTCTGCCGCTCTTGCTGCGCCCGTCAGTATTCACTACCGCTGCTGCTCACTAGCGCTGCTGCGCCTGCAGGCGCGGATCCGGATTGAACGCACCGTTCGCCCCTGAGCCTGGTCCTGGTCCTGCTTGCGGAAGAGAAGGAGGAGGAGGAGCAGGAGCAGGAGCAGGCGGCGTCGCGGTGCCGCCCAGATAGGCGTTGATGTCCTGGACAGGCACAGGAGCGCGCTGGTGTTGCGGATGCGTCTGTGCTTGGGCTTGGTACGGCGCCTGTGGGTGTTGGTGTTGTTGTCTTTGTGTCTACTGCGCTTGGCCTGGGTCGTGGCCTTGAGAGCCAGTGTAACCCATCCGCATGCGGGCGAAAGTAGCTCCTCCTTGTGGCGAGTCGTGGTCGTTCTGCGCATCCACAACAGCACGCTGCTACGTCGGAGGGGCCGGTGGGGGTGCCGTGCGCGCCAGAGAGGGCGGAGCCCCTCCACCTGAGCCTGGTGCGGCGCCAGGCGCGCGACCGCTCACGAAGTTGTTAGAGTGTGGCGGCGCAGGCGCCGGCTGCCGCGCCAGCGAACCGCCGGTCATAGGTGGCGGTCCAGGCACGGGTTAGCGCGCGAGCGAGGGCCCGCCCGCTCCACTTCGCAGGGAGGAGAGCGGATCAGCGCCCCCAGAAGGGCGCTGAGCCTGCGGCGCTTGTCGTGCAGCGACCGGCGCCTGCGCAACGGGTGCAGGTCTAGGCGCAGCGGGCTTCGCAGCCGCTTGCGGATTACCCAGAGCGCGGAGAGGATCCATCTCGTTATTAGTTTATTTCCCGACTACCTAGTACTGTTACTGTATTGTACGTTTTCGTTTACCTTTATATCAACATACACTGCGCCAAAAATACCAATTAAAAATTTGCGTTTTAGTTTCAACAGACAGTGCAAAATTTCTAAAAGTTTATGAAAGTTTAGCTTTAGTGTTTGATCACACACAGCGTTCTTGTTCGCAGCAGTCGATGGTGATGGTGAAACTTCTTCTAAAAAATCTCTCTGATACTCTGCAACGGCAAGTTCAAGCGTGATGTTCTTAATCAATATAAATTCTTTTTGGGTAAAAAGAAGTAGAAGATTGAGATCTATTTTAGATTTAGAAAGTAGACGTCTAGAAAAGTAAAAATTATTAAGTGCTAAAGCTAGCATGAACCAGAAGAAGTGCTCAAGTGAAAGGGAATGTGCTTAAATGCATAAAAGCTGACTGTAGCCCTATTTGACAGAATAAGGATCAGCATCACAGTGAGTTTTTAAAAGTCAAATCATTCGATATAGTCGTACGCCAGTTTGTCTTTCGATCTACACAGCAGCGCATCGGCCGCCTTGTCGCAGATTCATTCTAACACAATATTTTGTTCATGAGTGCAACTTGTCTTTTACTGACAAAGTGTTTCGTTTTGCTTTCGAACCGGAGCTACACCTATCATATCTTTCTACAACTCACTTCAATTCCTCACACTTTATGAATATGATATACTCACATCCGAAACACAACAAAACTGTCCGCCCAATAATTTCGAACAGAACTGTCGCAGCGTACGCGTTGGACCTGAAGCGTGCTTAACAACTCGGCTTGAAGTCGGGCCAATGATGCTGATACATACCTGAAGTGAAATATTGTGATACTCGGACAACAGACTTGTGTTCTTTGAAATGACCGAACGAGTTGTAGGTCAAGATTATACATGCTTCCTGTTGACCACAAGTGCTATTCCTATTCACATGAATTTCTCAGTTTCGTCTATGTAAAGTATAATGCCACGTGATCTCCTACTAGCAAGGAAGTTGATGAAAAGACCCCATACAAGTACATGCGACTGACCTTCAGTGTAATATAATTGAAATACTTTCCAGAAAAATCGTTTAGCTGTGGAAGATCGTGACTCAACTTTCTATATAACATGTTGCAGCCAAAAATTATCAATAAGTTTAATATGGTGATGGTACTACTACTATAAGGTGGCATGCAGATCATCGTCATATGCTGGTAAATAATAATAAAAATACATGAAATATTACATGTACTTGCATATGGACGATGATATAAAAATAAAGACATAAGGCGATATGATGGCCCGTGTGTACGATCTTAATATGAAGTTTTAAAAAAAGAAAAAAAAATCCCTAAACAAATTTATTGCTATGATAGGT
>JACLAC010012333.1_pt1 | contig 20951 bp, 17 predicted proteins | sample 8027881 | NCBI WGS metagenome assembly JACLAC01 (sample SAMN15725517, study PRJNA655200) | protist metagenome | isolation source: fluorescence activated cell sorting (FACS) single amplified genomes of... | place: Spain: Blaines Bay Microbial Observatory, Mediterranean Sea | collected 2016-01-19 | reverse complement strand
GTAGCAGGTTGCCTTGCAGCTTCAACCGTGGGATTAGCAAGTTATCTATTGATCATGGTGATCAACCCATGAAATCCCATTGACTACCGAATCAACTTTTACGCGCTTCGATAAAGCTTAGTCATAGAGAATTCTCGATGACCCAGAGTTTCTGCTGCCGTGTTCCTTCCATTTGCAGTTCGGCAGATCATTTCAATCAAGACATCACCTGCCTGATCAATTGTCATTTCATTCCGCAAAATTCCTGAAACATCAACATCAATATGTTCGCACATAGTCCGTATTGTTCTTGGATTCGCTGTGATTTTAATCACAGGTACAATCGGGTGACCAATCACGTTACCTTGCCCAGTTGGAAAGGTATGAATTACAAATCCACCAGCTGCCATGATCGTCACACACTCTGCAGCAGCAGATGAGGAATCCATGAAGTAGAGCCCCTCGCCTCAATTTGGTGTCCCAGCTGGCCCATGGATCTCCTTGTACATAGATGTACGGCCAATTTTTTCAGGTTTTCCGAGAGCTTTCTCTTCAATCGTAGTCAAGCCACCTGCGATATTGCCTTTGGTTGGTTAACTATCAGAAAGATCATCGGTTTGATATGCAAAGATTACTTCGTCTTAATATGCTTACCACATCCTATACCAGTGTTCGCCCACTTTTTCATTAACCGCACGCCGACGGCAGATGTGCACAGCTCCTGTAATCTCAGAAGTTTCACCAAAGCAACCAGTTATTCCAACAGGTAGCAGTTTTTCATACATGTTCCCTACAGTGGGATTTACACCCAGCCGAGTTGTGATATCACTTTCGCCACATTTTGTTGAGATCCACAACTCAGCAACATCACATTCCTCACGTTGAATTTCTGTAGCATGATGAACCATTTCTTTGGCAGAAGGACTTGCATTCATGATGGGTTTCAAATCACCATTTTGCTCTATACAGAATCCCTCTACTGGTTTTCCTGTTGCGGCAATTCCATCTAGCAATCTCTGAGTCCAGCTTGGTTCAATCCCAATGACTACGCAGGCAGCAATTTTAGGATTTGATCCAGTTCCAATGATTGTTCTGAAGTGTTGCTCAAGATCTTCTCCGAACTGAAGTCGACCATATGCATGTGGTATCGCTATTGTCCCCTTGATGTTATTTGCAACGGCCTCACAACCTGAGTTGGGTATATCATCCAAAGTAAGAATAAGCACATAGTTTCTGACGCCAACCCTGTCATTTTCACGGCGATACCCTATAATTTTCCTGCCTTCATAACCTAATGACATGTTCAATTCACCCTACCAGCGTTTGGTTTTACAATTGTGCTAGTGAAAATGGTCGCCTTGAGCAACGTCAGTCACGATTTTGCGGATATCTTCCCCATATTTAATTGCAGTTTCACCACTTTTCAGATCCAAGGGGGCAATTTTGCGACAAATGGGGACGTCCAACTTAGAGGTTAAGCAAAAGGTCGAATTATCTTCTGTAATGCAACAAAGCATGTCGGTGTTGGCTGCCAAGTTCTCGAATACTACAACACCAACAGTGTCTTTGCGGTTATGCACCAACAAATTAGGAATTTCAGCCACGGATTACTCCTTTCTAATTTGGTTTGAGAATAGTTTTTGGAGCAACTATACTCCATGAGCGAATTTCCTCAAAAGCCAATTCTCCCTCACACATTGGACGTTGCACTGCCCAATTAAGTGATCCCAATCTTCCAACAAACATTGCTTGTGCAGCTTCTTTGAAGTCTTCATGTTTGTAGGTGTAATTGCTGATTTACTTTTCTACTAAGAATGTTAGGTTGGCTTTAAAAATCATCTCTGAAATATTTATAAGTTGTTGTTTTCAATAATTTAATTGGTAATCATCTTTGAAAATTAAACTCAAAGTCAAAATTATTGTCGCCTTCTCAGCAATCTTGATAGCGACAGTATCAATCATCTTTTTTTACACCCAAAAAAAAGCCTTCGATGGCGTAAACCAAATCACACAAGATCTCATTTATACAGTCACTAAAAATGTCAGTGACGAAACAATCTCCTTCCTAAATCCTGCGGTCCAAATTGTAAAAAATCTTGCTGAAAATCCAGGCAAACTTCAAATTTCTCTTCAACTTAGTGACTCAATCCAAAGTCATTTTGAAGCTCACGCTCTGAACATGCTGAAGATGCATTCCCAGATTTCGGGTATCTTTGTTGGAGATCAAAAGGGAAGATTTCTCTTTGTAAAACAAATTGGGGATGACAAAACAGGAATTAAAGTAATAGATCCCAGTGGTAAGTTATTTTCAAAATTTGTTGAAATCCTCAGAAAAGAGGGATTGCAAGATGTACCTATAGTTGATGGTGAAAATGAATTATTGGAAAATAATAGCTTCTGGAAACATCTCGATGATGCAGGCTCAATTACTGAACTTAAAATAAATCAAGAAGATCAATACGACCCAAGACAGAGACCTTGGTACAAGGGTGCCGAGGACGCAAAGAAAATCTATTGGACCGACACCTACATTTTTTTTACAGCACAGAAGCCCGGGATCACGGTGGCTGAACCATATTTTAATGCATCTGGAGATTTAATTGGAGTTGTTGGGGTTGATATCGAATTAGATAAACTCTCAGTATTTCTTGAAGATCAAAAAGTCGGCAAAAATGGCCTCGTTTTCATTATTGATGAAGAGGGTAAAATTGTTGCCTTTCCGAAGATCAATCTCATGAAAATCGATAATGAGAAGCTAAGGCCCATTGAATATACAGAATTAGAATTGCCTTCTGTTGAAAAAGCCATAAGCACCTATTTTGAGACTGGTAAGAATTATTTTTATGTCACTGAAAATGGAATTAATTATTTTTCAGCATTCACAACTTTTCCAATTGAGTTTGGGAAAGATTGGCGAATTGGAATCGTTGTCCCTGAAGACGACTTCATTGGCTTCTTTAGGAAAATTCAGCAAGTTATAATATTCATATCATTGTGTATTTTATTACTATCAATAGTAGCAGCCTGGTGGTTATCAAATAGCATTTCTCACCCAATCGAAAGAATCACGGAGGAACAAAAAAAGATTGAAGGGATGAATCTGGAGGGTGAATTTAATATTAAGTCATCCATCAAGGAAGTTGAGGCACTTAGTCATGGAATGGCCGCTATGCGCAACAGTCTGAAAGCCTTTCAATCCTACATTCCAGCTGAGCTTGTGCGTCAGTTAATACAACAAGGAGAAGGTGCGACACTTGGTGGAAGAGAGCGAACCCTAAGCATATTGTTTGTGGACATCGCCAATTTCACCACGATCTCAGAAAATATGGACCCTGAACCCTTGATGCTTCAATTGTCAGACTATCTGGGTATGTTGGCAGAAACGATAAGAATTAATCACGGTACCGTCGACAAGTATCTTGGGGATGGCGTCATGGCGTTTTGGGGAGCCCCCATTCCCTCTGAACATCACGCAATTCATGCCTGTCAAGCCGCATTGAACTGCAAGAGGAGAATCCAGGAAATTAACAGGTCGTGGGAGTCAGCAGGAAAAAAACTTTTTTGGTCAAGATTTGGAATTCATACTGGTATAACTTTGGTTGGTAATTTGGGTTCACAGAGTCGAATGAACTACACGGTTGTTGGAGACAGTGTAAACTTGGCAAGTCGTCTTGAGGGTATCAACAAAATCTACAAAACTGAAATCATTGTCAGCAGTGACACTCGTGATGCTGCAGAAAAGGAATTTCTTTTCAGACCTCTCGGTTCTGTAGCTGTGAAAGGGAAAAAACAAGAAGTCGAGATTTATGAATTGATTGAATCCATAACTGAGGCGACGGAAGAACAAATACAATTCTCAGGAGATTTCACTGCCGCACTTAGCCTGTTTCAGGATGGAGATTTGTTGGAAGCCAGAAAAATCTTTGAAAATCTTGGGGACCTATATCCCACAGATCATCCTACCCAAATCTACATTGAAAGATGCATTGAAAAGGATGAGAGTGGTATCGTCAATATTTAAATTTTCCAAAATTTGAAAATCTTGCTCTAACATATTTTTTTCATGCATCCATTAAAACAGTTTTGGCAGTGTCTAAATCTTCAAGGATATGTGAGCTAATACATCTGAAAAAAACCAAAACCACAATACAGACTAGTTTCTAGTAATAAGCTCTTGAATTGAGGTGAAAAATGGAACGGAAACAAATTGGTAAATCTGGATTGTTTGTTTCAGAACTTTGTCTTGGTTGTATGACCTTTGGAGAACCCAAGCGCGGAAATCACGGTTGGACCCTCTCGGAAGAACAATCAAAACCCTTGATTCGGCAGGCACTTGATGCAGGAATTGATTTTTTTGACACCGCCAATGTTTACTCTGACGGCTCTTCAGAAGAGATTCTTGGCAATATACTATGGAAGTGGGTTAAACGGGATGAGATTATCTTAGCAACCAAGGTATTTGGGGATGAGGATCCTAGTTGGCAGGGATTGTCTCGAAGAATCATAATGCGGCAAATCGACAACTCATTGAACCGCTTACAAACGGATTACGTTGATCTCTATCAGATTCACCGTTGGGACCCAGTTACACCAATCGAGGAGACTATGGAGGCGCTGAATGATGTTGTTCGATCAGGGAAAGCCAGATACATCGGTGCTTCTTCAATGTACGCCTGGCAATTTGCAAAAGCCCAACAAGTAGCTAAGGAGAATGGATGGGCCCGCTTCACAAGTATGCAGAATCAGATCAACCTTATTTATCGTGAGGAGGAACGGGAGATGATTCCACTTTGCTTGGATCAGGGTGTCGGTCTAATTCCATGGTCCCCCTTTGCACGAGGCAAATTAGCACGTCCAATAGGTATTTCAACACCAAGGGCCAAAACGGACAACGTTCTTGGAAAGATGTATTCCAGAACAATCGATGCAGACAATGCAGTAATCAGTAATGTTGAAGCAATTGCCAAAGAAATTGGCTGCCCCATGGTTCAAGTTGCTCTGGCTTGGATACGTCAAAAGGAAGGGGTGGCAGCACCAATTATTGGCTATACAAGCTCTGACCAATTCGATCAGATTCTCGGTGGCTTGGAACTAGTAATGGATCAAAAGATGATCGATAGATTGGAAACTCCGTATATTCCTCACGTGCCAGTGGGGTTCTAAATTCTTTAGATAGCTGAAGGACTACTTGATGCCCGAATGCATGAAGGACTGTATAAACTGTCTTTGAAACAACAGGAAAGATATCATCAATGGAGCTACCGAAAGCAGGGTTGCTGCAGAAACAATAGACCAATCGACTCCTGATTCTGGAGCTCCAAAAACACCTAACCCGACTGTGAGAGGTCTAGTCTCCACAGAATTGCTGACAATCAAAGGCCACAAAAAATTATTCCAGTGGTGACTGATTGAGACCAAACCGTAGGCTAGGTAAGTTGGTTTTGCTAACGGAACATACACACGCCAAAGGACCCCAAACATCCCACATCCCTCCAATCTGGCCGCTTCCTCCAGCTCTTTGGGAGTAGATTTGAAAGCTTGCCTCAATAAAAATATTCCAAACGCGCTTGCCATGTAGGGCAGTCCAATTCCGGTGATTGTGTCAACCAAGCTCAAGTCTACAAGAGTGCTGTAGTTCTCAACAATTAAAATTTCTGGGGTAATCATCAACTGGACTAGTACCAAAGAAAACGCGATGTTTTGTCCTGCAAATTGGTAGCGAGCAAAGGCGTAGGCAGCAAATGTACAAACAACCATTTGTGATGCTAACAGCATTGTTACAAGCACGAAGGTGTTCAACCCGTATTGCAGAAATGGCGCTTGAGAAAGTGCTTCAGCAAAATTATCGAGAGTAATTGGGGCAAACAACTCAAAGTTAACAGCATATTCACTGGGGTGGAAGGCTGCCCAAAATGCATAGAGTAACGGTGAAATCCAAAGAAGTGCCAACGACCAGGCACCAACGATTTCTAATCCGTTAGAATAATTCCAAGACCTTTGGAAAAAGAGTTGTTTGGTCATCGATAATGAATCCTGCGATCTAGCAAGAAGAACTGGAGCAAGGCTATAATTGCCAAGAGAGCCAGAAGAACTACTGTGAGTGTGGAAGCATAATTTGGATCAAAGTAAGAGAAGGCGTTTTCGTAAATATAGTACAGCAAAAGATTACTCGCGTTATCGGGACCTCCCTTAGTCAGAACAAAAAGATGGTCGACAAGTTTGAATGAATTCAAAACTGCATTGATCAAAACAAAAAGAGTCGTTGGCATCAACAATGGAAAAGTGACTCGCCAAAAGAAATACCATCGAGAAGAACCTTCTAATTTTGCTGCTTCTTCCAATTCTTTCGGAAGGTGTTGAAGGGCTGCAAGATAAAAAATCATGAAGAATCCCGCCTCTTTCCAGACTGTCATGACAATCACCGCACCTAGGACTGTGTTTGGATCACCAAGCCAATTGTGACCTGAAAATCCGATCCCTTGTAGAATTTGATCGATCAAACCAATTTGAGGCGTGTAGAAAAATAGCCAGATATTAGCAACTGCGATCATTGGAAGGATCGTTGGCGTAAAGTAAGCCATCCTCAAAAAACCCTGACCCGGCAAGGAGCGATTGACAAGTAGGGCCATCAAAATTGCGATAGCAATCGAAGTAGGGATTGTTCCCAATGCGAACCAGAGATTGTTGAACAAAACCTTCCAAAAGATCGGATCCTCCAACATTGCGTCATAGTTGCTGAACCCAATAAATCGACTTGGTCTAATGGCAGAAGACTTTGAGAAGAAGCTGTCAATAAAGGTCGCTATTATTGGATAATGCGTGAAGGCAATCAACAAAATGGCAGCTGGAGTCAACAACAACCATCCGTAGATATGTCGCATTCCTGGACTGGCAGATCGCATACGAAGAGATTCTTGTCAGGATTGTTGACGGCCTTTGCAACGCCAGACCGTCATTTAGAATTAGCGATATGATCGCAATAAACGATCAGCCGTAGATTGTGCTTCCTGTAAGGCAGCTTCTGGTGTTTTTGCTCCTGTCAAGGCAGCCTGAATCGCATCATCAAGAGCTTTGCGGATTCTTCCGGTTTGGAAAGTGGAAAGTTCCGCTGTCGCATAGTCTAACTGATCACGTGCTACCGCTGCGTAAGGAAACTCTACAACATAGTCCTTTAGCTGGTTAGTCTGATAGGCCGCTGGGCTAACACCCATATAACCAGTTTTAATTGACCATTCTGCTGAACGCTCGGGACTTGTCATGAACTTGATCAGTTTCATCGCAGCAACTCTTTCTGCTTCTGATGTCTGCTTGAAAATATAAAAATTCCCTCCTCCAGTAGGGGTTCCTCTCCGCTTGTTAGCTGGTAACATTGCGACACCAAAATCAAACTTAGCTTTGTTTTTAACCGTTGTCAGGTTTCCTGTTGAGTGCCACATGATAGCGGTCTTACCTTCCAAGAAATTCTGACGCAATGTACCCCATTCAATAGTGCCTTCCGGCATCACTTTGTGCTTGGAGCCAAGATCTTTCCAAAATTGCAGTGCGTCAACAGTTCCTGATGCATCAAAATATGTTTGATCTCCAGAGCCACTCATCAATACTTGATTGTTTTGCATGGTCAAAGCCCCAAACATCCAGTAAGGATAACCTGTTGAGGGAATCATCATTCCCCACTTGGATCCATCGCTAGCTGTTAGTTTTTTTCCTACTTCCACCAACTCATCCCATGTAGCAGGTGGCTTGTTTGGATCCAAGCCAACTTCACGAAATGCCTCCTTGTTATAATACATAACAATGGTGGATCGCTGAAAAGGAATGCCCCATGTTTTACCAGCAGTACGACCATTTTCCATTAGGGTTGGATAGAATGAGTCCAACCAAGCTTTATCTTCTTTGGTCGAGACAATGTCATCAAACGCTACGATCGCATCTTGTTCAATCAATTCATAGATATCGATGGAAAACATCACAGACAACTGAGCAGGCTGCCCGCTCTTTAAGGCTGCAAGTGCTTTAATTCGAGCATCATTGTAGTTTCCCGCATAAATTGCACTGACTTTAATATCAGGATTTTCCTTCATAAAGTCATCAACGATACCGTCAACAATTTTAGTAAGTGGTCCACCAACGGCCACTGGATAGTACATTGTCAACTCAGTCTGTGCATAAGCCAATACTGAGGTAAAGCAGACCCCTGCGGTCATCGCAAAGCCAGTCGCAATTTTTTTCAGTTTCTTGAACATGCTATCTCCCTTTTGACACTGGGAATTAAAGAACCAATCTGGTTCTTGAACTCGACTCTAGCAATGCTAGAGCCGGGTGATGCAACTCAATAAGAGTCACAAATTCGGTTGCCGTTGATATCAAATCCATGACAATCAATGGGGTCCCAATTTACTGAGACTGATTCTCCAATGGATACTTGGGTTTTTCCATCAATGCGCACTATCAACCTTTGATCCTGATAAAGTAGCCGCAAGACCGTTTCAGCGCCCATATAGTCAATTGCATCCACAATCATTGGAATCCCATTATCTGAGAGCTGGATTTTCTCTGGGCGAATACCTAAAAAATCAACAGATTTAGTTGTTTTACAAAGACCATCAACAGACTTTTTGGAGAGTACATTCATGGGTGGGGTACCCAAAAATTGAGCTGCAAAAACAGAAGAAGGTGAGTCATAGAGTTCTGCTGGTGCTCCAACCTGCGCAATCCTACCATCTTTCAGCAAAACGATCTGATCAGCCATAGACATGGCCTCTGTTTGATCATGTGTTACGTAGATCATCGTTAGATTAAGACTGCGTTGTAAACGATGAATTTCTTCACGCATTTCAGCTCGCAGTTTCGCATCCAGGTTAGAAAGTGGTTCATCCATCAGGCAAACTGGTTGGTTGGCTACAATCGCTCTTGCCAAAGCAACACGTTGACGTTGCCCCCCCGAGAGTTGGGCTGGTTTTCTGGAAAGCAACTTATCTAGCCCAACCATCTCTGCCGCACTCTGCAGCCGAGCCACTCGTTCTGCTGACGGAACCTTTCTAACTTTTAGACCAAAAATGATGTTTTCACGAACATCAAGATGGGGAAAAAGCGCATACGATTGGAAAACCATTGAGACGCTTCGTTTAGCAGGATCTGATGTAGAAACATCCTGATCATCAATAAATACTTTTCCAGATTCGGCAAACTCCAATCCTGCAATCAATCTAAGAATTGTTGATTTTCCACAGCCTGAGGGACCTAACAGAACAGTTAACGTGCCCTCCAACGCCTTAAAAGAAACACCATCAACAGCTCGAAAATCACCCCACTGCTTTACAAGATTCTCGACTCGTACACCACTCATTCGATTCCATTCTGACCACAGAGGACCACTTCGCACCCAGATTTATCTAAAATCTTCATGATTTTTGTTGGTGGTTTTTGATCACAAAAAACTTTCGTAGCTTCACCGATTTGACCACCCCTGACATGTGCAGCACGTGAAAACTTACTGTGATCTAAAACCAAAAACGTTTTTCGACTATTTTTGTGAATCAGTTGTCTCGCTTGAACCTCTTCATCGGTAAAATCCAACAAAGTTCCGTCTTCATCGACCCCAGCAACTCCATAAATTCCAATGTCGAAAATGTAGGAGGAAAGCAGTGTTTCCATTCCTTTTCCCAGAACATCACAATCATTGTTACGAACTCTGCCCCCAGCAATATGTACTTCAAAGCTTGGATTCGAACAGGCTAGCATTGCAATGTTCAGATTATGCGTGAAGATTCTGAGATTTTCATGCTTAAGAAGAGCAGCTGCAACAATCTCAGGTGTGGTACCAATACTAAAGGCTAGGATTGTATGATGGGGAACGTGGTCTCTTACTTTCTCTGCAATATTCTCTTTTGCATCTCTTGCGAGGATTTGCCTGGAACGATACGAAAGATTTCCTGAGCTACTGATTCGCTCAACTCCTCCGTGTCGACGCCTACCCAAGCCGCAATCGCAAATAACAGTAAGGTCTCTTCTAATCGTCTGTGAGGTGACATTGTATCGACTAGCCAAATAATCTACATTAAGGAATCCTTCCTCTCGCACCAAGTCCGCAATTTGTGCCTGACGCTCGGAAAGATCTATGGGACGAAAATTTGTTCTCATGTTGTGAAACTTGCCAAAGAATATTCAGATGCGCAACAAAAATGTTCATTTGAACATTATTTTAAATTCATAGTAGCCAATATGGTTTCAATGAAATAAAAAATTAATTAATTTATAACAATAATTTATATTTAAGTTTGCTGAAGAGTCAGAAGATTTCTGGATTCTAATTTTTTCAAAAGAACAAGTATTACCATTCAGATGAAAGTTTGAAAAAAAGAAATTCAGGCAGGAGTGTCATCATTCACAAGAACGAGAATTTTTCATTCCTGATAAAAAGCTGTTTCTGGAGAGAGTTTTAACTCAAATAGTTTCACATTGAGTATAGAAGCTAAAACCGTCATTTCGGATTGGAATCCGCAAGCCCAGAGGTTGGGCTTGCTTGGTTAATTGTTCTCGAAAAGACCGCTTAGGATCCCCAAGTTCATCTGTTGGAAATCCCTTCAGCACCTTAACCATATCTCGAAAAACTGTGGGAGTGATCCCACGTATGGAGAGATAACAATCAGGAAGTTCACCGATTGGGGTTTTTAAATCAGGCACGAGCAAATGCAACTCGTATTTATCACTCTCGTGATAGGGTCGGAGCGTGAAAAAAGTTTCAGCAAAATAGAGATGGTCTTTACTTACTGACATACGAAACCAACCTGCATCACTTCCTTCAACAATTGGTAGACCTGCATTTCTAAATATTTCTGCTAGCTTATTTAGCTCTTCACGTTCTATTTCCCTCGTTTCATCCAATTCTAACCAACCAAGTTGATGAATTTGGATCCAGTCAGGAATTTCCTCGAGAGGAAAATCAGCCTGATGGAGCCTTAGCCATGCAAGCCCAATAAGCCAAGATTGTTGCCTTCCATCTAAATTGATTTCCAATGATTGTTCTTGTCCACTGCGTCCATAGAGCAAAAGGCTTTCAGGACCGTAGGGCAAATCAACCTGTTCATCTACTAAATCAGCTGTGGCCATTGATTGGGGAACATCTTCGAGTTGTTGCCAAAACGATTTGCCAGCACTCTCCCGCCAAGCATCTACAAAAAACTTACGATCACCTTGTTTCCCAATAAGAATTTCATCTGAGTTAGCCCAGACCAGTTGGCCCTTTGGGAGTTCAATTTGTCTTCTGCAAAGTTGTTGAAAACCTGTTTGTGTCAACTGAACTGTGAAACAGTATATTTGATAGCGAGTATAAGCATGATTAGCACGGGCACCCTCCAACTTGTCATAGCCATTAAGTGTTTGGTGCAGCTCAGCCTGATAATGCTGCGATAGCAAACCTAATTCTTCGTTAAGTTCTCTCGATAAAGTATGTGGGAGTGCTTGGAGGATGTAATGTCTGTCTGATGTTTGTTGCCAAACTAGACGCTCTTCGACAGATGATTCAGGAAAAGCTTTCTCTAAGTCATGTAAATTAAGGCGACCCCCAATTAAGACATGGTTTGGATTTGCTTTTCGCTCACGATCCTCCCGATGATTAAACAAAAGATTGTTTTCAATTTTGATCAAAGCCCAGGCTACCTGTACTTGACGTACCGGGTCAGGCCGATGTTCTTTATGAAAGTGAATTCTGCGATTTTCGACCTCAATCAGTAAATTTCGTTGTTGTTCAATGTAACTTTCGTTATGCCACCAGCCACTTTCAAAGAATTGAGGCCTTGGTTTTGCCAAACTATCTAGGAGAGAACGAGCTATCAAACTGGCGGGGTAACTAGTAAATTGCCATGAACCTTCACGGAGCTTTGTTGAATCTAACAGTCCCATGGCATCCCAATCTTGCTGAAGCATCATTACAACTCCCTCAACAAAATATTGATTAATGGAAAGATTCTCAGCAACGATATCAATCAACTCTCTCGATGAAACCGTAGTCAAAAAAGGGCCTTCCTCAGCAATCCTTGGTAATTTATCAGGCAAAAGTTCCAAAATCTTATTGATCTCAGCCATAGCATTTTCTTTCTGAATATAATTTTAATGGTTTCAATAATTTAATTTGAGAGTTCTAAGAGTGAAACTTTTGGAGCTAAAAACACCCTGCCAAAATTTTTTAGAATTATATAGATTTCAATGACACACTGTTACGTCGAAATATTTTCAAGAAGATGATGCATCGGATAAATTCTTGACACAATTAGGGTGCAATTGTAATTTCACCCTGCTATCAAGGTAATGAATACCAAAGACAACAACCTCATTTCTTAGAAATCATTCATTCCATTGAACTCAAATTTCATTCAATAAGAGACATTTGAATAAAATCTTTAGCACTGTCAGGTTTTGATGCGCTTGCAGGCAGTTCTTGGAGACATAACCGAACTTAGTGTCGACGCTATAGTTAATTCATGCAACAACCAAATGCATCTTGGCTATTCTGAAATCTCGAAGTGCATCCAAGAAATTACTGAAGGAAGAATTCAACAAGCTTTATTGCACGACCCCAACCTTGAACTTCCTGTACCTTTGGGAACTATCTGTGTAACGAAAGGAGATTTGTTACCCTGTCGATGGATATTCCATCTGGCAACACACCGTTCCTGGGAAGAGATGAGTCGAGATGCTCATCTGGATAAAGGAGATCAGGAATTTTGGGAAATTGTACAAGAACTCATCCTTGACGCAATCCGTGCAGGACTTGGTAACCTCCTCATTACTTCTGAAGAATTAAAGGCAAAGTCTATAGCACTGCCCTTAATCGGCTCTGGATCATTAGGATTCCCCACTAGTTTGATGGCAGATGTTATATTGGGCACACTCCATCAAATTCTTGGAGAAAGTCCTGCAAATCACTTACAGAAAATTCAATTAGTCACTTTGGATGAACGAGTGTTTCAAGCTCTTCAAGAAAGGATCAAAGACCTAAATTGGGATTTTGCGAAAGAAAAAATCTTTGCCACAGAAGAAGACTGGAAGAAATTTCTCGCAGAAACTGGAAGTGAATTACCAATCTCCAATGAGCAAACTTCTGAGATTGAACCTGAAACAACCCTTGCGCAAAATCTAGAAGAACTGCGAAATCAGCTTCAAGCTCTTCATCAGCGAGAAAAACACTTACTTCGTCATATTGAAGTGTTGGTTCTTGAAAATCAGGAGTTAAAAGCGCAAGCTCGTGGGGCTATTTGGGGGCAAGCACAACCCATCGATCTTTGGGCTAGAATAGATCTGCCCTCTCCTTTAGCTTATGCGCAAAATTTGAGAATGGCAGAAACGGACCCGAACCGCTGCCACATAAATATGTTAAATGCAATTGGGATCGTTTCAAAATATTTTTCGGTGCTGAATTGTGCAGAGTATCTGCATGCAGGCTGCTTTTCAGAGGAATTGAATTCCGAATTGCGACATCGCTTTCGACAGGGTCCGATGACAGATGGAAGTTGGATTTGGGTTGGAAAACGAATCGCGAGAGCTTTTTACGATGCAGATCTGTATGGACAGCTGGTCAGAGAGGTCCCAAGGGCTTGGATTACAGAACATGGGGAATGGAGTGGTTTGGCTGAGTCATTGCTGCAGTTGGTCAGCTATAGAAATCGTATACACGATCCCGTAAATGCCGATTCAGGTCACGCTAGTGCTTGGTTGGAATTAGTACTACCGGTTTGGCTACAAATGTGTAAGTACAGCGAGCCAATGACTTCTTATGAGTTGCTTTTCATTGATCAGATCAATGATTTCTCAGATGATCTTGGGGAGGAGGTGAGTTATTCCATCAAGCGATTACGGGGCGGATTTTTTGTACCCCCAACTGAATCACTTAAGCTTAGACAACATCTTAAAAGTGGCCACCTCTATTTGCAGAGTGCAAACAACCCTGATCTATTATCACTCCATCCATTCTTAACCTATGAATATAGTCGAGTAACAAATAACCGTGAAACATTTTGCTTAGACCAGATCCAGCATTCCACCCTGCATTATAAAGCTTTCCGCTACGCTCACCGAAGTAGTCTGGATAATGGCAAACAATTTCCATTGTAAAATGTGTTAGGAGTTGATTAAACATCAACCCCGTTATTAGACTCAACGAAAAGTTCACCAGCCCTCAACGTAGTAATCCACCAGAAAATCGCCTCGGCATGGATGGCGCAGTTTAGCGAGTGCTTGAAAAAGTAGTTGTCGAATCCTCTCACGAGTGATTTTAAATTCCTTGCCAATTTCATCGAGAGTATATTCTCGTTTGTGTCCAATTCCAAAACGCATTTTGACAATTTTCTTCTGACGTGGCGGTAATTGTGTCAACATCTTCTCTATTACCTCTGATAGGTCGGTCTTCATCATATTTTGAAGGGGATCTTCTGCATTTCGATCAGGCACCACATTCTGTAGAGTACTTCCTTCTTCACTTCCATAAGGCTTATCTATTGAAAGAGGATCATTCATGTTGTGCAGCAATTCATGGACAAGTTCTTCTGGCATCCTACTGCGCTCAACCACCTCAGCAAGTGATGGCTGACGTTCCAATTCCATTCCCAACTGCTGAGAGATCTTCAAAACTCGTTTCCCTTTATCAACCATATGTACTGGGATCCGAATGGTCCTCGATTGATCTGCAATAGCACGGGACATTGACTGGCGAATCCACCAACTTGCGTAAGTGGACAGTTTACAGCCCCGCTCGTAGTCAAATTTTTCAATTGCCCTCATCAGTCCCAAATTCCCTTCCTGTATCAGATCCTCAATCCCAAGTCCACAATGGAGGTACTTGCGAGCAATACTTACCACTAGTCGAAGATTGGCTTCCATCAGACGGTTTTTAGCTGTCTTCATGATTTCAAGAGATTTCTGCAGTTTCATAACCTGTGATAAAAAGTCCTTTTCATCCTGACCAGATTGTTTAACCAGATCTCTCTTCAACTTCACGGCTGATACTAGCAATTGATTATCCTGCATAACAGCCTTCAATGACTGCCCTGCTAAATCTTCAATTTCAAGTTTCAAAGCACCTTCTTTTGATACATCTTCAGCCTTTTCTGCTGCCAACAAACTTTGTATCAACTTGAACAGCTTTGGAAACGCATTGCCCTGAGATTTTTGATGATTTGAAATTTGCTGAATTGCACGTCCAATTTCTCGAGCTTGTTGAACAAGCAAATCTGTGAATTTTTCAATTTGGGTTTGATTGAAAGAAATCAATTGAATTTGTGATTTAATTCTCTTGGACAATTTATCTATCTCCTCCTTTTCAAGCCGGTTAATTTTTGTGGCTTGCCCAGAATTTTTGATCAGTTGCATGGAAATGAAATCATCACAAACCAGTCGTAGTTGCTGAACCAAAGTACCAACGCGGCCTTCTTCATCTGTCTGAAACTCGTCATCCTCATTTGCATCAATGATGTTACGAACAGTAACTTCTCCATTTTCCAAGCGATGTGCCAAGTTTTGGATCTCATTAAAGACCAGTTTTGAGCCAAAAAGTATGTCCACAATTTTTTGACTATTTGATTCAATTATTTTGGCAAGGCCTGACTCCTGTTTACGATCAAGCAGTTCAACTCTATTGACATCCTTAACATATAATTGAAAAGCATCTTGAATCGAAGACTTCTCCTTTTCAACGGTAGATGACCGTCGGGATTTAGCTTCAAAACTTTCTTCATCCGTACCTGAATTGGGCACTTCTTTAATTTCAGAAAAGCCGAGATGGTGAAACGTGGCATATTCAGAATTTACACTTTCTAGAGCTTCCATAATTCCCTCAACATGGATTTAGACATACCTTTTAGTTTCCCAAGCAAACTTTAAGGTTTTCAAACCGACTCATGAGTCTGAAAGAAACTCCATGTTAATTTTCAAAAACATGGCTAACCTAAAAGATGCTATAAAACCTTCCATTGATTAGTAGCTACTCACTCCGCAAGCAGTTACGATAGCAATATGTTAATTGATGGAATGAAAATGTGTGAGGAGAGCGGGGGGAGAACAAAATAATTTTAAAAATCAAATATTTAGATTTTTTCACAATAATTTTGATTAACTGCCCAGGAATTTTAAGCTCACGGATACAAAGAGTTCATTGATACCGATGTTGACTTTATTTTTTACATTAATTTCAGTGTCTTCAGTGAATTTATATTTTTTTTCTCTCTAAGCCAAAACTAATTTCTAAAATTGCTGGTATTTGAGAATAGAGTGTTCCAATAACTTCTCTCAGTTACCCCCAGACTATCCTCAAATGGAACGATAATTTAATCAGTTTGTTTATCTTAAAAAAAAATCCCATTTCAATTTTTAACTAAATTTTAATGATTTAAATTTATGATCTTGAATTAAAGTAATCGTTGTATTGAAGCTCGCTTCAAAAGATTGCTAAGTCTTATCGATATAAGTTGAACGAAATAAAATTAGTACCAAAATACATCTCAAAAGGTCCTTTCAACACACTGCACCAGAACAAACTAATGACTTCTCCAAAAATTATACTATTGATTATGCTGGACCAACTTCGCTGGGACTGTTTGTCTTGCTATGGAAATCCCTGATTTCGACCTCAAACATTGATATTTTTGGCTAAAAAGGGGGACACTTTTGACAGAGCTTATTGTCAATCCCCAATCTGTGGACCTTATAGAATGTCATTCTACACGGGTCGTTATTTACAATCACATGGCTAAACTTGGAATGGAATACCCCTTGAAGTTTGAGAAATAAATCTTGGAGATTTTCTAATAAGGCAGGGCTTGATAACATGGCTGGCAGGCAAAACTCATTTCTATACAGATTTGGCAGGCATTCAACGACTTGAAATTGAGCATGAAACTTTCACTGGAAAGTTACTTCTACAATGTGGTTTCCAAATCTTTGAACATATTGAAGGGCTCTATCCTGAAGGACCAAAGGGTAGATACAATCCTCTCAAATCAAATTATGAAAGATTTTTGAATGAAGTAGGCTATTCAGGACAGAATCCTTGGAATGATTGGGCAAACTCAGCTGAGGGAGAAAATGGAGAAGTTTTGGGAGGGTGAAACATGCGGCATGCTCATCAACCTTTAAGGGTGGCAGAAGCTCATTCTGAAACAGCCTATAAGACAAATCATGCGATTGAGTTTTTTTTAGAACCATGGCCTTACACCATGGTGTCTTCATTTGTCTTACATCAAACCTTTGGCATTACATTGCCTCATACCCATACAATCAATTATTTCTGAATCTTGAAATACCATCAGCAATTAGATCCCGTAATAAATTGACAATTGCGCACCCAATTTATGAAACACTTACAAAGATCCGGGTAAGTCAAGGATGCATTAGAAAAAAATGCAAAATCGAGTCATACCTATTTATCTCGGCCTAGCAAAACAATTAGATGATCATCTTGGAAGCCTATTCCAGTATATAGAGAAGCAGAATTTATATGTTCAAACTATAATAGTTTTCACCTCCGATCACGGAGATTAAGTAGGGCATTATTGGTTAGGAAAAAAAAGACTGGTTTCACGAACAATCTGTAAAAATACTTTTAATCATTCGAGACCCAGCACCTGAGGCAAACCCTTTACGAGGCACACGACTCTCTGAATTTTTTTTATCAGTTGACCTGATTCCAACCTTTTTTGAATCTTTGGGAGGGACTTATCCAGGCCATATTCGTGAAAGTCAATCTCTAAAGCCTTTGCTTTACAGTGAAACCAGTAAATCAATACGTAAAAAAAAGCTATAAGCGAATACCATTATTCAATTTCTCCAATATCTCTTCTTTTAAATGAGGATCAACAAAAAACACAGATCTACATGGTTGCGACAAGAGGTTAGAAATACATTCATACAGTAAACTTTCGGCCAGTACTACATGATTTATAAGAGGACCTCATGGAACTATATGATCAGGGGGAAAACACTGGAAACTTCAAGATGATTAAAGGAACTTCGAAAAAGAATTTAGGAATAAAGCCTCCATCATTCTAAAGAGTCACAAATTCAAAATTATAATTATTCAAAAGGAGAGGCAAATCAGAGGGGTTAAGATCGGTTTTTATTAGGGTGAAGTCTAAGTATCAATTTAGTAATTAATGAAAATTAAATAAAGATATACGTATTTATGCAAATGTGGACTTATATTATAACGAAATATAGTCAAAATATAAGAAACTCAGAGAGTAATTTCTGTAAATTCATTCGAAACAGCTTAAGCTAAGTTGAAGAAAACGCTTCATCGCTTGGATTGAATTTACATCCCACATTTGCAAAAAGATTCTGCTTGGCAGCGTAGTGACGGCAACGGAGATGTCAAGTATTGCTTTACAGCGTTAATGTAGTAACAATGAAAGTATCAGAATTGTCACAACTGTTTTACCAAGCATATTTGTGAATATTTAGAAGTAAGAAATGTTATATAATAAGTTAGTTATTTCTTAAATAATATCCTCAGGATCAGAAAAATCGAAACCAATTAGATCTGCCATCCAAGCTTATAGCCACCAACAATTAATGGTGTAAATTCACTTCAAACAATCATCTCAAACTTAAATTAATTTTTTATTATTCGACAATTTATATCGATTAATCAAGAGATGGTAATGAAAAAAAGCTCAGCAGATATAACAATATTATGATCAATTAGTGCAAAAGATAATTCACAGCTGTTCTCTGATTTAGATTGAAACTTATGCGACTTTCGGGCGAAGAAAATTTCTGCAGGTCATATTAAAAAACCAAGAAGAGTTAATTACAAACCAATCAAATACAAAATTTTGTTCAAAGGGGAAAAGTTAAAAATAATAGAGAAGAACTTTCATAAGATTCACTGACTCAAAAGATAATGGGTAAAAAAGAGTTTGAATACTTAAAGAAAAGTGGTTTCTCAAATTTCTCAGAAAGTTGAATTTTCTGAAGCCAAACAATCATCCCAGTTTTTTACCTAAATTTAATAAAAAGAGTTAATTAACCTTAAATTGAGATAAATCAAAATCAGTATTACAATGTTCAGTTATGGATTCAAAATTTTCGTAGTGTAACTCATTTGTGGAGATGTAATAGTCAACAAGGTCATAAGAAAGTGTTTTAATGGGATCTAAATGACAAACATCATCAGAAGAATTTTCTGATTCCCAGATTTTATATACAATTTTATTTACAACATCTTGACGGGATCCGTTTATTTTAAAAGCATCCATTATATTCTCTTTTAATTGACAATATGATGCAATAGCGGGTGGATGAAGTAGAATTTTATGTATTGGGAAATATCTTTTTTTTGACCATTGATGGGAAATCATCCAAAAATGAAAAATCTTAGATAATACGCCTAAAATATGATTGTCACACATCTCTTGCTGCGCCTTAAAAAGCGTTAAACCTGAATCATAATAATTTTTAACCAGTGTAGAAACATCCTGTTTCAATTCCATCTGCAATTCAATGGGGTTCAAGGTTCTAATGAAGAAACCTGATGAGCAAATGAAAAGAGGAGATATCTCCTCTAGAGCATCCTTCATAATGATCGGATAGAGAGGTTCTGATAGATCAAAAGGATTGCAACAACTATTTTTTATTGAATTCATGAGAACCTCAAAGTAAGTTATTATAAATTTTTAAAAAGACGTTAAGACTGTAGAAGCACTGAAATTTATCATTTATCATCAAATAAGTATTTTGCTAATACGTTACTAACTTTAAATATTTGCATTAGCTAATTTAATTAGTTGACGATTAATTTCTATGAAATCTGTAAATGTACACAGAATTTAATCACTTCCTCCTACAGACTTTTTCTATCTTAGCCTTTCAGCTTGATAAATTAACAACCACAGCAGGAGTTAATAATGTCAGAAAAGCAATCGACAGTTATTGAGGAGTATTTACTTTTATTGTATCACTTACGCGACGCTGGAGAGAAATTAAAAAGTGTTACACTTGCACACAGATTGAAAACAAAACCACCTACGGTCCATGCAACATTGCAAAGAATGCAAAGGGATGGATTGATTAAATTTGACAAAAAAAAGGAAATTCTCTTTACCACTGAAGGTGAAAGATATGCGAAGGATATTGCTTTCAGACATAACCTAGCTGAATATTTTCTGTGCAATACACTTAATATTCCCTGGTACGAAGTTCACAAACACGCACATCTTCTTGAACATGCAATGACACCAACAGTTGTTGAAAAACTAGCAAAATTTCTAGAGTACCCAGAAAAATGTCCTCATGGCAATCTAATGCCAGGGTATTCTTTACCTGCTGGGAACTTCACTTTAGATAATACTCCAGAGAACACTTTCGTAGAAATTTTGATGATTTCAGAAGAATTGGAGGATTCTGAAGAGATACTGCATTCTCTCCATCAGCAAAATATAATACCTGGAGAAAAACATAAGTTTGTTTCTAAATCAAATGATTTGCTGACTGTCAGTTTAGAACAAAACAAATCAAAGGTTATAATACCATTACATGTTGCTTCCAAAATTTTTGTTGTGGAAGCATAAATAGAAGGTTACAAGATATCATGTAAGAAATGTTTTCACAAACTACAACCAATACGTCTTATTCACAAAAGAGAAAAAATAATATTAAACAACTATTCAGACTTATCATCAGAAAATAATGAATATAACAGAAAGTTTTTTCTGAACTTGGCTGACAAAAGGTAAGTATAATATCTTGCTTATTCATTAATTTTCACAATGAATAATATAAGTTATAAAACAAAGATTATAAATTTTGTACATAACACTTAACTGTTTATTACTAAATGGCTGATATTCTCTAATTTTGTCATACAATAAAATCAAATTACTAGCAATAAATAATTGATCTACAATCAAGAATTTCTTTTATTTTTGCAGCATTTCTGATAACTTCATTTATTAGTGTATGCTAATTTAAAATTATACCAATGTCAA